>ERZ857693.154-NODE-154-length-99471-cov-15.862588_pt1 | contig 99471 bp, 87 predicted proteins | sample MGYA00519765_ERZ857693 | MGnify/ENA primary metagenome ERZ857693 (study PRJEB31778, sample SAMEA3449354) | human gut metagenome | biome: human gut; feature: human-associated habitat; material: faeces | place: United Kingdom | collected 2010/2012 ... | reverse complement strand
CAATTACAGTCGGAGGATGGATTGGTGGAATTGTCGGAATGTTTTTAGGCGTTCCTTGTGTTGCTGTTATTTCAAGCATTCTTGACGATATTGTTGAGCACAACTTAGAAAAGCAAAATGTTAATCTTCCTAAAATAAAGCATGAATCTAATTCAAAGAGTTTTACTGATTATTTAAAAATTATTTCGGACTTTATGAAGGTAAAAAAATAAGCATTTAATAACTTTTTAAATATTAAATCTTTAGCAAACTAATTTAAAAAGCTAAGCATTTTATAATGTATTTATACATAATCTAATTTTATTAAATACATTATTGACGCTTAGCTTTTTATTTTTATTATCTGTTTATTTTGAATAACCTTATATAATCCATAAGGTTCTATTTCAAAGCGCCTTTTTCCTATTAAAATTATTTTTGCTAATTCTTTTTCTGAAATTGGTTCTTCATTTATTTTTTCTATTAATTCCTCTTTTGACAATATATTTGTAACATCAATTTCTTTTTCAACAAATTGCTTATCATCTAATTCAATGAAATTTAATTCTGGTTCTTGATTTTTCTCTATATTTCCTACAATCATTCCATGTTTTCCAAGCTCATCAAATCCCATAGAAACTGTAGAACCTGGATATACTATTTTTTTGTTTTCTGCCATTCCTTTTATATTGCTATTCAAAATATCTGCTTCCTGAGTATTTACATCATAATTAGATTTATGAATATGTCCTAATGCAACATAGTCGAAAGCTTTTTCTTTTAAAGTTTTTTCTGATATAGGATTATAATTATTATCTTCTAAAATTGCTCCATTTAATGTTCCATGTATTACTAAAATATTTATCTTTTCTGGATTTTCTATTATTAAGTTTTCTATTCCACAATTGTCACAATAAAAATTATTAAATCCATATCCATAAATATCTACATCATCATAAGAAACTTTTTCTATTTTTGAATTGAATATTTTTACATTTTTACTCCATTCAAATTGATTATAAAATGAGTTTTTTACATAAGGATCATGGTTTCCAGGTGATATAAAAATTTTAGTTTCTGGTATTTCTTGAAATAAATTGTTTATATATTGAATTGTTGACTTTTTAACATATTTATGTTCATACATGTCTCCTGATATAAATAGATATGGTATTTTATTTTCTTTTATATAAGTTATTAATTTTTTGAATGCATTTCTTTGATCCATTCTTCTAATATCTCCAAAACCTTCTTTATCTGCTAAATTAACAAATGGACTGTCAAAGTGCATATCTGCTATATGTACAAAATTCATAATAAATTACTACCTCCTATTTTTTATATGCGAACATTTGTATTGTATCATATTCAAAAAAAAAGTCAAGCAAAATTTGAAAATATTTTCAAAAGCAGTACACTATCATAAATGTACTGCTTTAATAAAATTTTAATTATCATCATCTATTGGTCCAAATAATTCATCAAATTTAGCTTCAAGTTCTTTTTGCAAATCATACTCATCATCTTGAGGAAGTACAGGAGCATCATCTGCCTCAAAATCATCCAAAGAAACCATATTACTATTTGTAACACCTACTGGAACTTTTTCATCCATTTCTTCCAAATCAGGAATAACAACTTCTGCATTTTTCTTTTCTGCAACAACTTCTTTTTTAGGTTCTTCTTTTTTTATTTCTGACACTTCTTCATCATCCTCAAACAAATCATCCAAAGATTCAACTTTTAGGTTTTCTACCTTTTTTTCTTCATCTTCTGGAACATAAGGATTATACGGATTATATTTTCTCCACGTTCCTCTTTGAATTTCGCCTATATCATTATGGCTAATTTCATGACGTTCTAATTCTTTCGCCATTGGATGTTTAAAATAATAATATTTATCTGCTTTTACAGGTTTCAATCCTTTTACAAAAATTATACATTGATCAATATCCATTCTACGTAATTCATCTGGTGTCATTAATGCTCTTGCCATTATTTGGTCAGAATCACTTGTTCCAGTCTTTTTATGTTCTTTATCCCTATTTGTTGATATGCTTTCGTGTGATATAGTCTTTTCTCCTAATGCTTTCGAGAAGTATTCAACTGTTTTTTGAGAGTTACTTCCTAAAAATACGTGTGTATCACAGTTACCAATAATTGTTTCATTTGCTTTTTCATATATTGCCTCTAATTGATCTAAGTTCTGCAATATAACACTAAATGATATTCCTCTACTTCTTGATGTTGATATTTTTTTATCAAAATCTGGTATTCTACCAATGTTGGCAAACTCGTCTAATATAAAGTATGTACGTTCTTTTAATTTTCCACCATTATTGTCTGCAAAGTCATACAATTGTTGTATCATCTGTGCAAAGAATATTGTTAATAAGAAGTCATAAGCTCCATGTGTATCTGATGATATAACATATACTGCTGTTTTTTCGCTTCCAATTTCCTCAAAGTTTATTGTATCTGTTGATGTTAATTCAGCTATTTCCTTTGAGTCGAATTTCCCTAATTTTGATTGTAATGTACTTAAAATAGAACTATATGTTTTTTCTGGTGCAATTTCTATTGATTTATAGTTCATTCTTGCTGGATGGTCATAAGGCAATTGACTCATTAATTCCGTAAGTAAGTTGCTTCCTCCATTTGAGTTTGCAGCTCTAACCATTTCTGCACAACTTGCTAAGTTTTGCTCTTCTTCTGGTCTTGTTGCCATTAAATAATATATTAATGATTTTAATAATGTTTCTGCTGAATCATCCCAGAATGGGTCTGATCCTCCACCTTCTGATTTTTGTCCTTTTACTATTGTATTTGCTATTACGTCTACATCTATTTCTGATGATATATGCAATAATGGGTTATATCCGTCACTATATTGCGGATGCACAAGGTTTAGAACTTTTATTTTATATCCATGTTCTCTTAAATATCCTGCTGTTCTATCATACAATTCACCTTTTGGATCTGTAAATACATAAGACCCTAGCATTTGATGTGCATTTGGTATTGAATATGATGCAGATTTACCAGAACCTGAACCTCCGACTACTAGAACATTTACGTTTCCTCTTTTATCTAATGGCAAATAGTTATTTTCTGCAAGAATTATTCCTGATTTCTTACTTAATACTTTATATTGTTCACCATTTTCACTCCAGTCACTAGAACCGTGTTCTATATCATCATATTGGTGTTTAGGCATTAATCTTATTATTCCTATTGCTACAATAATTGTATAAAATAATGTAAATCCAAATAGATTTTTTATATATTCTCCAAATATTCCACTTGAAAATATTGCTTTAAAACCTGTTGATGGACTTGTTGTTGTTTTCATATAAACTCTTAGGAATTGATCCATATCGAATTTTCCTAATAATTTCATTTGATAACAACCGCAAGTCCAAGGCATTATTACAATTACTGCTAGTAGTAACCATAATATTACAGATACAATTATTGTTGTTTTTCCCTTTTTAAATGCTTTTTGTAATTTATAATTCATAAATTTTCACCCTTTTCTTTTGGTTACCTTCCAGATTTTTCTCTTCCGCTTTGTTCTTTATTCATTTCTTCATATCCACCGTCTATTGTTTTTATTGATGCATCTGATAAAACTGTTTGCACATCTTTTCCATTTTCTACTTTTAGAGATTTCTTTTTTGTTTTTTCTTCATATTTTTGTTTCATATCTATTACATCAACATGTAAGTTATCAGATTCTGAACTTGGTGTTTTGGCTTCTTTTGGTACACCATTTTCCATAAATTCCGTCAACTCCTTTATTTTTGCTTCTTGTTCCCTTTTGGTCATTTTAGAATTCCTCCTTAATTTTTATCATCTCTTATCTCAAAAGCAAAATAAGATTTGTTTGGTTTTAATTTGCATTTTCCCTTTACTTCATCAGTTTCTTCATCATAGTAAAGAACTGGTTTTATCTCTTCTGTAGTTTCTGGGTCTATTATTGTTATTGCCCTTTTTAAGTTTGGTGTATATTTAAAGTCTTTTATTTCTGTCGCTTCTTCTGAATATAATGTATCAAATTTGAATGGAACTGGTTTTTTAGAGATTTTTACTTCATCGTCAATAAGCAAACCATTATTAATAACAACTTTTTCTTTTGCAAAAGAAAATATTACTAATTGGTTTCCGCTTTCTTGTGGATCTTCAACATAAAAAGTTTTTTTCTTTAAATCTCCTACTAATTGTTCTGTTGAACGTAGTCTTTCAACTGTATATTTAGGATATTTTTTTAAATATTCTTTCTTTGTTTTATAAACCTCATATATAACTGTATTAACTCCTTTTGGGTCTGTTACACTAAAATGTTTTCCTTTCCATGATTCCATTTTATTTTCCTCCATTTTCTATGATTTTATAACATAGACTATTCCTTTGTATAACCACTATTTTATTATAACAAGTTTTCCGTTTTATGTCAATAGAGATTAGGAAAATCTATATTTTTCTAGGATTAAAGCTTGAAATTGTACTTAATTTTTCAAATAATTTTTTTTCTTCATTATTTAATTTCTTTGGTACCATTATATTAACTTTTGCAATTAAATCTCCTCTGCCACCTTTTCCGTCTTTGTATCCTTTTCCTGAGATTTTTAGTATTTCTCCTGTTTCTATTCCCTCTGGAATATATACAACTGTTCCTTCATCAATTGAATAGACTGTAGTTCTTGTTCCTAGTGCTGCTTCCCATGGTGTTAAATATAAATTTGTATATAAGTCATTTCCTTTTAGTTCGAATTTTTCGTTGTCTTTTATATTTACTTTTATAAATAAATCACCATTTTTTCCACCGTCTATTCCTTCTTTTCCTTGCCCTAGAAGTCTTATTTTTTCACCGTTTCTAAGTCCCGCAGGAATTGATACTGTAAATACTTTCATTTTTCCATCTACTGTTCTTAATGAAATTTTTTTGTCTAAACCATAAAAAACTTCTTCAATGTCAACATCTATACTTGTTTCTACATTTTCACCTTTTATTGGATTTTTTTCTTTTTTCTCAACTTTTTTTTGTATTATATTTTCTGTTGTTCCAAAAAACATATTAAAAAAATCTCCAAATGATGAATTGTTTTTTTGATTTTCTTCTTTATATTGTTGCTGTTTTACTTTCATATTGTTTCTATTCCATATTCTGTCATATTTTCTTTTTGATGTGCTATCTGAAAGTATTTTGTAAGCTTCATTTATATCTTTTATTTTCTCCTCAGCTAATTTGTCTTTAACATTTAAATCTGGATGATTTTTTTTGACTGCTAATCTATATGCGTTTTTTATTTCTTCTGAAGATACTCTATTTGTCTTTAGTTCTAGTATTTTGTAATAATCTTTAAAAACCATCTTTTCTTCTTAGCCCCTTTTAGCTAATTCCTCCTTTACCAGTTATTACAAGTATTTTTACCTGTTTGTTTTCTATCATCTTTTTCCAAATTTAAAATCGATTTCATTATATCAAGGAAATCAAAAAAAATCCATAGTTTTTATGGATTTTTTGTATTTATTTTTTATTCTATTAAGCCAAATCCTGTTGATACAAATCTTGTTTTATGTGCTCCTGAACTATCTACAGGATCATTTATTAATTCATAATTAACTGTCATTGCTGTAGATGTTCCCCCATCTAGGTTTGCAGCATTATATGCTCCATAGTTTTGCATTATTTCTATTAAATCATCCATATCTGCACCTGGTCTTTTTACTGTTCTTCCATCTACAACTAAAAATAAAACTATACCATCTTTTCTTTGTCCAATTGCTGTACGTGGTGCTGTTCCCCATCCACCATTTCCTACAACTCCTGATTTCTTTCCATTTACTATTAAAAATGGCCCACATGTTACGGCATCTCTTATTTTAAGTGATTTTGCAGATTGTTCTGTACATTTTGATGATAATACAAGTTTGTTATTTGTATCAAATCCTATTATCCCTCCTGCTCCTGCATAATAATAAGATGTTAAAAGTTTTCCTTTAGAATATGTAATTCCTAGCGGATTTGCTGCATTACTGCTATAATTTGGATCATCAAATCCACCACCATTTATTGCTACAACTGCTTTATTATTTTTAGCCATTGTTGTCAAATATTGTCCACTTGTTCCAATTTTTGATGTAACTAATGTATGTATTTTTGAAGGATCATAAATAGCTGCTAAATATCCAGAATATCCTTTTCCTTCTATTTCTATAATTTTATATGTATCACTTGGATTATTTTTTTCAAGTATTGCTTTTTCATATTCGTTTTCATAAGTTTTTTCTGGCTCTTCTGATACTCCAACAACAATCGCATTTGTGTCTGTATCTTCTTGTACTTCATCAACTCTATTGCTTGCCATTACTGCATTTATTGTATCTTCATCATAAAATAAATATGCTATCCATTGATGCGTCATTGTTGTCATAGCAGATGTTATAAGCCAATCTCTAAATCCATTATATGGTCCATATAGTAATATTCCTAAAGTACTTCCTCCTATTATTGCTAAAACCGCTATCGTGATTAATATTTTTTTTATAATACCTTTACTTTTTTTGTTTTTCTTACTTTTCTTTTTTGGAGCCTTCTCCTTTTTTTCTGTTTTTAAATTAATTTCTTCATCTTTTTGTTTTCCCATTATTTGATTCATCTGTTTTCCATCCTATCTTAATTTTTTTTGCATTTCTTATTTTACTATAAATATTTTATAACATCAACACTTTTCGACAAAAAATCACATAACACATTTTTCCATCAAAATTATTTTATCCTTATTTTCTGTATCAATTTTAGCTTTTGAGCCGATTGGTATAACTTGTTTTTCAGCAATATGTCCAAAATTATTTGATTTTATAATAGGAAAATTATAATTATTTTCTAGAACATCCAAAACTATTTTTTCTAATTTTATTTTACTTTCGTGTTCATAATTTCCTATCCATAATCCCTTTATTTGGTCAAAAACTTTATTTTGTTTCATATAATAAAGAAAGTTACTTTCGAATTTCGGATTTGATTCTTCTCCTAAATCTTCAATAAATAATATTTTATCTTTAAAATCAATTGAATAAGCTCCACATACCATTTCCCTAATACAACTTAAATTTCCACCTATTAAAATTCCTTCTGCCGTTCCGTCTTTTATAATTTTAAACGTTTCTGGATTCATATTTAAACTTGTACTTCCATTTATCATTTTGTTTATTATATCCTCAAATACGATCTTTGAATCCCAATCAGAAATCGCTTTAAAAGTTGATCCGTGAAATGTTACTAAACCTGTTTTTTGATATATCATATTAAGTAAAAATGTAGCATCACTAAATCCACAAAATATTTTAGGATTTTTCTTTATCATTTCATAATCAATATATTCAAAAGTTGTATTTGAATTTTCACCACCTTTTGCACAAAAAATTGCCTTAATATTCTTGTTTTCAAATGCTTCGTTTAGGTCATTTGCCTTTTCCCTAGGTGTTGCTCCATATCCTAATGTATTTGAATATATATTTTTTCCATATATTACATTTATGCCATATTTATTAAATTTCTTTTCTGTTTCTTTTAAAAATTTTATATCATCCTCATTTACCGCATTTGATGGTGCTATTACTGCAATTGTGTCTCCTTTTTTTAATTTATTTGGTATCATATTTTCTCCTTTTTTCTATTTTGGGACCATTGGGGTCGGTTCTTTTTGGTCCCATTTTGTTCCTTTTTACCCATTTGGACCGAGTCTTTTGGGAAAAATTTTTCTTATTTAAGCATTATAAGCGCTGTTGCTAAACCATAATTTGGTCCCTCTGCTCTATATGAGTGTACTTTATCTTTATTGCACACTGAACAAATTCCGCAATCTTCTATATTTTCTTCTAATATTCCAGCATTTTTTAAAATAATTTTATTAATTAAAACTGTGTCTATATGCCATTTTTCGCCTTTTACTTTAATAAATTCTTCAGTACATCCTAATTTTTCAAACTGATTATAGAACATTTCATATACATCTCTATCAACCTCAAAATGACATTTTCTTATACTTGGGCATATACATACTATAATATCTTTTGGATTGCATCCGTAGTCTTTTATCATTTTTTCGACTGTTTTTACTGATATTTCTTGAAGTGTTCCTCTCCATCCAGAATGAACATTTGCAATAACTTTTTTTATTGGATCAAACATTAGTAATAATATGCAATCAGCATTTGTTGTTGCAAGAACTATTTCTTTTTTATCTGTTATTAATCCATCTACTTTTATATTTGTATCTATTGTTTTTCTCAAATTTGTTTCATTAATATTTAATATATTATCAGTATGAGCTTGGCTTGCTTTTACTATATTTTTATAATTCAAATTATTTTTTTCACACAATAATTTATAATTATTCATATTTTTTTCAAATTCATTTTCTGGCAAAGATTCCTTATTTGCTTTAAATGTTCTATAATTTTTATCAATTCCTAAAGAATAGCAATGAGAAATTAAATTAGAATATTTTTGCAATTTTTTAAATTGTAAAAATTCTTGATTTTCTTTTTTTATATCTAAAACAATATCATTAGATAAATCCATACATTAATTCTCCTTTTCTAATTTTTCAAAAATATCTTCTTTTTGTTTTTTATTAATAAAATTATATTCTGTTTTATATAATCCGGAATTAAATCCACATACATTTTTATAGCTACAATATTCACAAGGTGTTTTTTTGTTTTTATAATATGGTTTTAATTTAATATTTCCATTTAATATTTCCTCAGATATTTCTTTTATTGTATTATTTACATATTTTTGTAATTTTTCAAATTCTTCTTTTGTTGCTATACTACTTTTTTTAGGACTTAAATTTTCTGTTTTATCCATATATGCAGGAATAATTTTAGATTGTGTGCTTGCCATTAAATTATTATCTTGCATTTTTGCAACTTTTACATCTGCTAAAATTAAACCTTTCATTTTAAAATTATTTTTTATTTTTTCTTCTATTTCTTCATCTGTAATTTTTTTATCCGAATTTATTATTTGTTCTAATAAATTAAAATATAAAATTCCAGCTGGAATAAAATCTTCTATTTTACACATTGCATCTAAATATGTAATTAATTGAAGTTGAAGTCCTGCATATATATTTGTATAATCAATATCTTTTACAGATGATTTATAATCAATTATTCTAAGATATTTATTATTTTCATCTTTTGCAATATCTATTCTATCTATTTTTCCAACAATTTCTACTGTTTTTCCATTTTCTAATTTTATTTCAATTGGCTTATATGTTCCCTTTTTTTCGTCAAATGCTACTTCTGTTCCTTCGACCTCAAAGTCACTTACCTTTAATCCTAAAATTATATATTTTAATGCTTTTAAAATAATTCTTTTTAATCTTTTTACTAATAATTTATATTTTTCTGTTGCGGTAAAAATATAATTTTTATTATTATTTAATTTTTCATCAATTATTTTATTTATTATTTTTTCTAATTCTTCCTCTTGAATATTTTTTATATTTATTTTATTATTTTTAATTTCCTCGAAAAAAGAATTTATTACATCATGCATAAATGAACCAGTATCTAGGTTTCTAACTTTTAATTCTTCTTTTTCTTTTATTTTTAAACTATATTGTAAAAAATATTCATAAGGACATGATTTATATGTTTCTAATTTTGATACACTAGTTTTTAATTTATTTCCATATAATTTTTGAATATTTTCTTTTTTTATTTTTTCTGGCATTTTTAATTTTTTTATATAACTTAAATTATTTTTTAATATTTTTTTGTAATTATTATTTTCATTAAAATATTTATAAAATAAAAATAAATTATTATTTATTTTTTCTTCATTATATTCTGAAATTATTTTTGAAATAAATTCTTCATATAATTCTTTTTCATTTATAAAATAATTTTGTTTTTCTAAAATATCATTTTTTTCAATTAATTCTGGAAATATTTTTTTTATTTTTAAAATTAATGTTGAAGGTCTTAATGATTTTCCATCTGTATCTGATTGGCAATATGATAAAAATAATTTTTCTTCCGCAGTTGTAAATGCTTTATAAATATTAAAATTATCATCATATAAATTTTCTATTGTTCCTTTTGCAAGTTCAATTTCCTGTTCCTTTAAAATGCTTCTATCCGTATCATTTATAAATCCTTCATCTTTATTTACACTTGGGAAAACTCCATCATTTAATCCTATTATAAATATTGCTTTTACCTTATGTGTTCTAGACCTTTCTGTATCTCCAACTGTAACTCCATCTTGACTTGCTGGTATTTTTCCTAAACTACTATTTTTTAATCCTATTTTAAATATTTTATAAAAATTGTCTAATGTAAATTCTTCATTATTAAATATATTTGAAATTTCGTCAAAAATATTTATTATAATTTCATAACTTATTTTATATTCTTTTGCTAATTCAAAATTATTTTTATTTTCTAATTCTTTTATTTTTTTATTTAATTTATTTTCTATATTTTCATTAATTAAAAATAAATATAATTCTTTTATTATATTTTTTATATTTTGTTTTTTATTTATTTTTTTTTCTAAATTAATTATTGGATTAATTATTTTTTTTCTTAATTCATTTAAATAATTAATTTCTTCATTATTTATTTCATAAATAAAATCTTTTTTAAATTTATTATTTTTTATTCCATATTTAATACAATATTTTTCTAATTTAAAAATATCATCTTCATCAAATTCAGAAAAATTAATTTTTAAATAATTAAATACCGATTCATACGAATAATTTTTTATTATTATTTCTAAAATACTTAAAATATATCTAATTAATATATTTTGATTTAAATCTTTTTTTTCATCAATAAATACTGGTATTTCATATTTTGCAAATATTGCTTTTATTAATGATGAATATGTATTTACATTTTTCGTAATTATTCCTATTTCATTAAATTTATAATTATTATTTTTAATTAAATTAATTATATTTTTTGCAACATATTCGATTTCTGAATATTGATTTTTTGATAAAAATAAATTTATATTTTTTATTTCTTTTTCGTATTTTTTTATTTTTAAATTATATAAATAATTTTCTAAATAAATTAATTCTTCATTTTTAAATCTATTTAATTTATTCAAATTTATTGTTTCTATTTTTTCATCATTATTTAATAATTTTAATATTTTATTTAATGTTATTTTATTTGGATAAAATATATCTGTATCTGGATTAGAATTAAAATCTAAATTATCTATACAAAATGTTATTGTTACATTTTTTGATATATTTAATAATTTTTTTATTATTTCTAATTCCTGTTTTGTATATCCTACAAATTCATCTATATAAAATATTGAATTTTTAAATAAATTTATTTTTTCTATATTTTCTGATAATTTTGTTAATAAATCTGTTTCATCAATATATTTATTTTCTATATTATTATTAAATTTTTCATAAATTAAAATTAAATCTTGTAATTTTATTTTTAAATAATTATCATTTATATTTTCTGTTTCTTTTTTTAATTCATCAATTGAAACTTGATTTTTTTTAAATTCAGAAATTGTTCTCATTGCTAAATCTATATTTTCATCTGATTTATTTAATAAATTCAAATTCTTTTTTTCTTTTTGCAAAATAGAATAAATAAGCATAGATTTTCCACATTTTGTTAAACTATTGTAGATATTTCCGCCAATTTCATTCATTACCCTATAAGCCATTCTATTAAATGTAATTACTTCTGCATTTATTACAGATTTTTTATTTTCCATTAATTTTTTTTCTGCTGTAAATGAAAATTGTTCTGGAGTTATTATATATATTTTGTTTTTTTCATTTTGTTTTATTTTTTCGTTTATTTCATTATAAATAAAATTACTTTTGCCTGTACCCGATTTTCCGTAAATAATTCTTAATGGCATTTTTATCACCTTCTTTTGGCAAATTATATAAATTTTATAAAAAAAAGTCAATAATATTTATTTTCAATTCTAATTATTTCCAAAAAAATATTTTAAATAAAAATTGATTTTCTATTTTCATTATAGTATAATTTGTCTAGGATAAAATTAAAGGAGAAATACGTTTATGAAAAAAGAAGTTTTTGATTTTTATGATAGGACCTCTCTTAAGTCCTACAATTTAGATAAAACAATGCAAGATCAATTAAATGCATTAGGTTCACTTGATGTTTTTACAAGAAAACATTGCGAAAATGTCGCTGCAATTACTTGTCGTTTATGTGAATATTTGCATTGCTCAAAAGGATTTACTGAATATTGTACAATTTGTGCATACTTGCACGATATAGGAAAGATTTTTATTCCTGCATCAGTATTACAAAAACCTGGAAAACTTACAGATGAAGAATATGCAATTATAAAAACTCATACAACCATCGGATACGAAATGTGTATGAAAGACCCTAAATTACAACCGTATGCTGCTGGCCCTTGGTATCACCATGAAGCACTAAATGGAACTGGATACCCTAGGGGATTAACTAAAAAAGATATTCCTTATGAGGGACAAATAATTCGTGTTGCAGATGAATATGATGCAATTGTTAGTAAACGTCAATATAAATCACACATTGGTATTTCAGATACATTAAAAATATTAATTGAAAATTCACATCCAAATGAACAAATACAATCTTCTGCTGTTTTAAAAGAGGTAGCTGATAATGCTAAACTTGGAAAAAATAATCCAGCAATTGTTAAGGTTTTAATAAAAGTTGTATTAGATGATATTTATTACGAAATATCTTGTGCTCAAGATTATGTTGATTATTTACAAGAAAATATAAAGAGATTGGAAACTGTACAAAAATATTATAACAAAATGGTAAAAAGTAAAACCGAAGATAAAAAGAATTATTATTTAGAATATATGAAAATATATTTACAAGATAATGAAACTGTTGGAAATTTCTTTACTATTTATGATAATTATAAAAGTGCTTATCAAATAAGAAAAAATAAAATTGATACTTTATATAATGAGATAAAAGTTATAAAAAAATTGAAAGTATAATATTTAAACGAAAAATTAATTTAATTAAAAATTAATTTTTCGTTTTTTATTTTTATTCACCTAATCCAAAACTAACACCTAACGCATTATTTATTTTATTCATAACTAATTCATCATCTATATGTCCTATTTTTTCTTTTAATCTACTCTTATCTATTGTTCTAATTTGTTCTGCTAAAATAACAGAATTATTTTTTAGGCCTTTAGAATCTCCATTTATTTCTATATGTGTTGGAAGTTTGGTTTTATTAGTTTGAGATGTAATTGCTGCTGCAATTACTGTTGGACTATATTTATTGCCTAAATCATTTTGTATTATTAAAACAGGTCTTACCCCACCTTGTTCTGAACCCACAACAGGACTTAAATCAGCATAAAACATATCTCCTCTTTTTATTGTCATAATATTCACTCCCATTATTAGCATATTTTTAAGTCTATATATTCGTAGATAAATTTTGAAATATGGAAATAAATATTTATTCCATTTTCTAATTTAATTCTATATTATTATATTGTATGTTTATTGTCGTATTTTGGTTATTATCTTCAATTATCATTTTTGTAGGTAATTTATTTTCCTTATTTATGTACAATATTTTATTTTCGGTATATTTATTTTTATTATTACTTTTTGTTTTCATTATTATTTCTTTTTCATTTTCCTCAAAATTTGATTTTTCATAATTTTTATAATCATTAATAAATATATTTAAGTCTAAATAATTTTCTCCAATTCCTTGATAATTTTCAAAAATTGTTGATAAATTTAAATTTGAATTTTCTATTTTTAAATTGCCATCTTTTTTTATTATTTTTACGCCCATAATATTTACGGGTTCAACAACTTCTTGAATAGCCTCATTTTCTTCGTTATATTCTTGATTTAAAATATATTTATTTTTATTTTTGTTACTATTAACTTGTACAGAAATATTTGCTTTATATTTTTTTATATTTAAAATATAGTCTACGATTTCTTGACTATTCATATTGTTTCCATTTTTACTTTTTTTAATCATATTTTTAAAAATAAATACACAAAAAATAATTAATAATATTATTATAATTATAAAAAATATTTTTTTATTAATTTTCATAAATAAAATCCTTTCTTTTTAATTTATTAATACATTTTTATTCAGGAATTTTATTTATATACATTTAATTTTCTATTTCTGTTGCTTGAACACATCTTCTGTATTTTGGTTCATTTTCAACACATGTAATTAAAGTGATTTTATTTTCTTCTGTTTTATTTAAATAACTCCAATCTGTATTTTTTATTATTTCTATAATATCTATTTTATATGTTTTTTTATAATCTAAATATTTATATATTATTTCATCATCTATTTTTAATTTTTTTAAATCCCCAAAATAATTATATTCATATCCTCTGTTGTGTGCCGCTAAGCCAATATTCCCTAGAGTTAAATCTGTTTCAGCAAAATGTCCTATTTTTGTGTTTAAGGTATTTTCTTCTGTTCCTTCTGCAATTGGTGCTTTTAAATTTATTTTTGGAATTTCTATATACCATTTTTCTAATTCTTCATCTGATATATTCATTTTTATTTTATTATTTATTTTTTCTTTTTTAAAATTAATTTTTGGAATAATATTTGACATATTTTTTTCTGAAATATTTGGTGTTTTTATAAATAAAATATTTAGAATTAAAAATATTATTATTGTAATAATTAAACTAATTAAATTAATATATTTATTTGTATAAATCATTTTTTTATTTTTAAATATTGAAATAAATTCTTTTTATATATTATCATATTTTTATGGTTTTGTAAATAAAAACTTTTCGACATAATTCTACAAAAAAATAATAAATAATAAAAATATTTTATTATTTATTATTTTTTTTATTTATATTTTAATTTATTTTTTTATTTTATTTTTTTATTATTTTTATAAATTAATTTTAATTATTTTATCCAATAATTCACTATATTTATATCCATAATTTTCAAATAATTTTGGATACATACTAATTTCTGTAAAACCTGGCATTGTATTTATTTCATTTATATATATTTTATTTGTATTATTTTCAACAAAAAAATCAACTCTCGAAAGTCCATTTCCGTCTATTGCTAAAAATGCTTTTTTAGCTAATTTTTTTATTTCTTCTTTTTGTTCTTCAGAAATTCTAGCCTCTACTAAAGTTTCTGATTTTTTATCATTATATTTTGAATTAAATGAATAATATTCTCCGCTAGGCAATATTTCACCTGGATCTGTTACTTCTATACCTATCTCGTCATTTCCAAGTACAGCACATTCTACTTCTTTTCCTATAATTCCTTGCTCAATTAAAATTTTATTATCATATTTTGTGGCTTCTTCTATATTATTTTTTAATTGTTCTTTATTTTCACATTTATTTACACCAACAGATGAACCAGAATTTGAAGGTTTTACGAAAATAGGATATTTTAATTCTTTTTCTATTAAATTAATTAATTCATTTAATTTAATATTTTTTTCATCCATATTTTTATCTACATAAATATAATCATTATTTTTATATTTTTTTATGTATAAATATTTTGTTTGATTTATTTTTGCTTTTTCAAATATTATTTTAGTATATGCTTTATCCATTCCAACACTTGATGCTAATACTTTGCATCCAACATATTTAACTCCCGCAATTTCAAATAATCCTTGAATTGTACCATCTTCGCCCCATAGTCCATGTAGCACAGGAAACACTATATCTAAATTTTTTAAATATTTAATTATATTTTCAATTTTTATTTTTTCTGAATTTTTTTCTTCAAACCATATTCCATTTTTATCAATAAAAATTGGATAAATTTCATATTTTTCTTTATTCAAATTATTTAATACTGATTCTGCGGATTTTTTTGATACCTCACTTTCAGTTGATTTTCCACCATATAAAACACCTAATTTAATCATATTTTTTCCCCTCCTTAAGTGTAATAATATTATTAAATAATTAATAATTATTATTTAATAATTTTATTTTTAAATATTTATATTTTTTAATTTTTCTGCAATTTCAAACAATTTCATTCCATTTGATGCTTTTATTAAAATAACATCTCCGCTTTTTAAATTATTTTTTAAATTATTAAATAATTCATCTTTATTTTCGAAATAAAAAATATTTTCTTTTTTATATCCTTCTTTTTCAGCTTCTTCTCCAATAAATTTTGAATAATTTCCAATTAAATATAATTTATCTATTTTATTTTTATAAATTTCTGTTCCAACTTCTTTATGTAATTTTTCTGAAAAATCTCCAAGCTCAAACATATCTCCTAAAACTGCAATTTTTCTTTCTCCATTCATATTTTTCAAATTTGAAATTGATGCTTTCATTGATTCATAACTTGCATTATAGCTATCATTTATAATTGTTATATTATTTTTTAAATGATTTATTTCCATTCTTTTTGCTGTTAATTTAAAATCTTTTATTCCTTTTTTTATTTCTTCATTATTCAAATTTAATAATTTTCCAACAGTTAAACCACATAATGCATTTAATATAAAATGTTCTCCTCCAACTGGAACTTCTATATTTATTTTTTCATTTTTATTTTCACAAATAAATTCACTTGAATTTTCTTTTAATTTTATATTTTTTGCATTAAATTCGCTTTCATTTTTTATTCCAAATGTATGTATTTCTATATTATTTTTATTTTCTAAATACCATTTATTTAATAAATCATTATCATTATTTATTACAATTTTCTTTTTATCCATTCCTTCTAATATTTCTAATTTAGCTTTTAAAATATTTTCTCTTGAGCCTAAGTTTCCTATATGAGATGTTCCTATATTTGTAATTACTGCAATATCTGGTTTTGCAATTTTTGTTAAATAACTTATTTCTCCTAAATGGTTCATTCCCATTTCTATTACTGCAATTTCTTCGTCTTGTAGTCTTAAAATTGTGAGTGGTAATCCTATGTGGTTGTTGTTATTTCCTTCTGTTTTTAGGACTTTATATTTTTTGGAAAGTACATTTGCAATTATATCTTTTGTGCTTGTTTTTCCTACGCTTCCTGTAACTCCAACTACTTTTAGATTATATGTATTTTTTAATATTCTCATTTTTAGACTTGCCATTTCTCCAATTGCTTTTATTGTATCTTCTACTTGTATAATATTTTTATTCTGTTTTTTATATTCTTCTATTTCGTCTAATTTTATATTATTTATTATTACTGTTTCTGCTCCATTATTTAAAGCATCCTTCCAAAATGAACTTCCATCAAATTTTTCGCCTTTTATTCCTATATATGTATCTCCTTTTTTTATTGTTCTTGTATCTTTTGAGTAATTTTTGCATTCTTTTTCGGTATCACCTATTATTAATTTTCCGTTTGTGCATTTTAATATATCTTTTATTTTTAAATTCATTTTGTGCCTCCTGTTTTGATTAATTTTTTTTATTATAGTATTAAAATATTAAAATTACAATATTTTTGTGATATTTTTGAATATAAAAAAAAGAAGCTGAATTTTGGTTAATTTTCAACTTCACACAATTATGTTTATATATCTAGATTTTTCTATTTTTTAAACATTCAGTCGAATAAGGAGCAAACTTTCGTTATTTCTAACTTATATTCTCCCCTCTTCTAGGAACTGTACGTACGACTTTCACCGTATACAGCTCGAGCCTTTGTAATCTATAAATCGTTATACCCTAATTCATAAACAGCCAAATTCTTATATGCTTTTTCTCTTTTTGCTTGTTGTCTTATCTTGTATGCTTGATAGTATTTCCTGTCTAAATATGGATTTTTATTTAAGTTCATTATTTCTTTCCTTATTATTGGAACATCTGCAAATTTTTTTAATCTTATATTGTTTTCCTCAAATATACTGTTTCTTCCGTTTATATTCTTCCAGTACCTATTGTATATCCAATATTTACCTTTGTTATTGTGTCGTCTTTTTGCCCAATGTTTTAGCATTTTGTATACTGTATAATCTAGTTTATGAAATGTTTCTTTTGCACATACTACTTGATGATAATTACTCCAACCTATTATTACTGGGTTTAGCTTTTTTAATTAACGAGCTTTTACAATTCTGATTTGTAGTCTATTAACAAATTCTTCTGCTTTTTTCCAATCTATTTGTTTCTATTTTGTTATTTCGAACTTGTTTGATTTTCTCTCGCTTTTAGCGTATTTGAGATTGTTATCATTCATAGTAATTCTCCTCTTTTTGTAATCAAAGACCAATAGGTGTCTGCTGTCTTTCGACCAAGTCAAATTTTGAAACTCTATGATATACATTACATATATCCATTCGCTTCTCCTATTTCCTACTCCCACAGTATATTGTATATTCCTCACGGTTTACCTACCATTTTTATATGGAATACTATGTGGTTATCCCACTTAATTAATTAAGATAATGCTATTTACTTAGGATATGCCTTTAAACCGAATAAGTTTGAAATTTTATTTCCGCTATCTTTACTTCAACGTAGAACACTTTGAAGTCCAACTTATTATTAATATGTTTCAGTTACTTTCATATTTCTTTATTCACGATTCTTGCAACATTTCATTATTTTATCCTTATAAATATTTTCCTAGCAATTTTTACATTCTCGTAACTAAATGTAATTATCACATTGTCCTAACCTATTTAATACCCTCCAATTACTCAGAACGCACCGGTTAGTAGGAATATCACAAGATAGAGTGATAGCTCATAAAGTAAAATACAGACTTGAGAATATCTCTCAAAGTCTGTATTTTGAGCAATCTTAATTAACCATTTTGGGTCATACGACCTACTCTATATAAAGTGTGGCACGAGAGGAAGTACGGCTACCGGTATTGTTCGGATCGTTGTCACTGCGGTAGGCTAGAGAAAGGCTATGACCGTAATCGCCCCCACGACAAGCCCTGAAGTTAGTGAGGTCGGCCTCTAATGTCCATTCATAATGGCATCCATATAAATCATATACATTATTTATTACATCATCAGAGCTACTTCCTGTTACCATATTTTTATCTGTATTTGTTTTTGTACTATCAGCCGTTCCAACCGTTTTTCCTTTCTTTGCCATCCAATTCATCATGGCATCATATTGACTTCCCCAAATCATATTTGTTACAAATTTATCATTTGTTTCTGCAAAACTTGCCATTTTTTGATATAATCCATACCACATATTGGCACTACTAGAACTTGCACTTAGTGTTGTTACTCTACTTGTTGTTTTTGCATTTTTAAATACCACTTTTTTTGTTGTATTATCTAATCCTGCTTCATATCTTGCTACATAAAATCCTTTATATTTTAGTACACTTGCTATCATGCTATTATATTGTGCTTGTAGTCCATCTTTTGTTATATTGTATGATTTATAGCTATTTTGTGAATCATATGATACTACATCTGGTTCCCTATAATCTGTTGATCTTCCTTGATAATTATTTGAAGAATTATTATACATTACATATCCATTACTTCCTGAAAAACTATATAAAATTCCTTTATAATTATCTCCAACCTTAACTGCCATTGGAGTATATTTTGTTGTATCACTACTTGTTTTAGGTAATTCACCTTCTCTTTCCGTTTCTAATACTACATCATCTACTGGCACCCACACAAATTCGCTTCCTTTTATATTTACTACAACTCCTGTATCTACTGTTCCTTCTACATATGTTGCTCCATCTGGTTTTGCAAATGATTTTCCTGTTCCATCTGCTGTTGCTTGTGCATTTGGGTTTTCTCCATAACTGTCTGGATTTTTTATTGCTGTATCCGCTGGCTGTCCTTCTGCTGTTTCTGGCAATTTACCTTCTCCAGGAGTTCCCTCTGTTGAACCTCCTCCTGTACTTCCTCCTGTTGAGCCTGATCCATACTTCTTCATTAACTCTTCATATTCTTTTAATATTGTATTTTCTTCTTCTTGAGCTGCTTCTGTATCAGCTTTTGCTTTCAATGCCATAGTTAGTATTCCATTTTGTCCTGTTAACATACTTATGCTTACGCCTGCTAAAATAAGCAAAACTATTATTGTTACTACTAATGCAATTAGTGTTATTCCGTTTTCTTGTTTTCTTATATTTTTCATAAGTTTCTTTCTCCTCCTTATCTTTCTTTTTATTTAGCTTTTATTATGTTCATTTCAAACTGCTTTCTTTATTATCTACTAAATATGGCTTTTTTATTCAATTTTCAATGTACATAACTTTTTTGCTAAATACATTTTTATAATATCATATTGTACACTATTTCGCAATTGTTTTTGCAATGTTTTTTCATTGCATTTTTCTGTTAATAAAAAAAATGCTAAAAATATCAAAACTAATATTTTTAGCATTTTTAAACTAACTATTTACACTTCTATTTGCTATCTCAATTGCCTTAGAAACTATATTACCACAAGTTTTAGATGAAACATTTTCCCATCCTCCATCTTTTTTAACTTGATCATATACTCCAAGTTCTCTTGCTATTTCTTCTTTTAAATTTTCAGACATTAGCTTACTATTTTTAGACATAATAAATCCCCCTTTATAGAAATTATTTTTAATTTTTTTCTACAAATTTATTATTTGCAAATTTTAATTTATTATAATTATAAATTTATTTCAAAATTTGATTTTTATGGAATTAATGTTACATAGTAAGCACACCATTAGGAGTATTATATACAATTAAAATATCTTCCTCATCACCAGTTTCAGCATTTATATAAACTAAAAATTCACTGTCATTAATTTTCCCCTTAAATTCATAACATAAAATCTCAGTCTTAAATTCCGTAGGAATCATAGCCATTCCCTCACTTTGAATATTCAAATTTTTATTTAATTTCTTTTTAGCTTCATCAATTGAAATTATATTTTTAGATATTGTCCTTTCTGTATGATTATTTAAATATCCTTTGGTTTCAACACCTAAAATTTCCCCATCATCTAAAGCAACTTTAACTTTAATTAAATCCGGATACATAATTACATCATCTTGATTATAAGCATAATTAATTGTAATAATTCCATTTTCATTCAAATAATAAGTTTCTTTCATATTATTTATACCAAGATTATTTAAAAACTCAAGACCTTTTCTATTTGCATCATCATAACTTAATTTTTCTTCATTTACATCCCTATTACAATTAAAATAAACAATATGTCCACCTTTTTTTGTTATTGCAATAGTTATATTTTCATCTTTTTTATTTTTTATGGAAAAATTATATGATTGTAATTCAGAGTTTTCATTCTCACCTAAACTCGAAATTTCTTTTATATTCTCGCTTCCCAAAACTTCATTTATTTTATTTCTTGCATCATCTTCTGAAATATCATTTCCTGTTAACCCTTTAGGCTCCGTAGATGTTAAATGTTCTGAAAAAGCTCCATCATATATTAACCCAGAATACTCGTGAAAATCTTCCTCTAATGAACTAAACACATCTAAGTTAGAACTTACAGCTTGTGCAAATTCCTCCTTTCCATTAGATTTTAAATCTTTCCAACTAATAGCTCCTCGCTCTAAATCCGTAGCTAATTGGTTTAATACATTTTTTAATTCTGTACTATAATTATGAAGTTCCTCTAAATTTTTTAATTCTTCATCATTCAAGTCGGTTCCTTTTATATTTTTTCTAGATAAAGTATAACTGTAATCGCTTACTTGATTTAAAAATTTTTCTGTTTTTTCAAGTTCTTGACTTTCTATTGGTAAACTTGCTAAATATGTTTGTGCAAGGTTTGCCTCTCTCCATAAATGTGTAAGTGTTTCTGCACTATGTGTACTACTTTCAGATATTGTGGATTTTGCTAAATATGTTTCAACATTTTGTACATAATTTACCAATTCATAAAAATTACTATTATATAAATTTCTGCTTGCAAGTTCTACCTCATTATTTTTCTTATATAAAAAATACCCCAAAATTGCAATAATTATGGTTAAAGTTGCAATTATTGACCACATTATAATTTTTTTAGTTTTTTTCATTATTAATATTCCTTTCTTTGTTAAAAATATCTTTGTTTATTTTGTATTAAATAAAAAAAATTATTCCAATTTTTTGATTTTTATGTTAAAATGTGAATTGATTTAATTTTATTTATTAAATTATATTCTTAAAAAAGGAAAAAAAATATATGAAAAAAATAATGATATCTTATGCCTCTTACGGTGGAGGTCATTTGTCTGCTGCAAAAAATTTAAAAGAATATATTGAAAAAAATTATCCAGATACAGAAGTATTTTTATTTGACTGTATGAAATATATAAATCGTGTAATTGATAAAGTATGTGGTTCTACATATTCTAAAATAACAACAAATATTCCTTGGTTTTGGGGAAAAATTTATTATAATACACAAGAACCTATTTTTGAAAGAATTATGTCTTTGTCTAATAAAGTTCTTTCATATAAACTTGGTAGATTATTAAGAGATTTAAAACCTGATTTAATAATTTCTACACATTTTTTTGTTGGACACATGTGTACTATTTTAAAGAAAAAAGGCAAAATTGATGCGAAACTTGCAACAGTTATTACAGATTATGGAGAAGATCCTTATAATGAATGGACTTGTAATTATAAATATATTGATTATATTTTTGTGGCACATAATAAAATTAAAGAAAGGTTAACAGAAAAAGGCGTTCCTTGTGATAAAATTTTCGCAACAGGAATTCCTATATCTGATAAATTTCTAAAAAAATATGATAAAAATAAAACTTTTAATGACCTTAATTTAACTCCAAATAAAAAAACAATTTTATTTTTTGGCGGAGGAGAACTAGGGCTTGGTAAATCCAAAACTTTGGAAATTTTTGAATGTTTAGCCAAGAATTTCGAAAATATTCAGATTATTACTATTAGTGGAAAAAATGAAACCTTAAAAAATAATTTTGAAAAATTAGTTGATAAGTATAATAGAAATAATGAATTTCGTGTTCTTGGTTTTACCGACAAAGTAGCTGAATTTATGTCTGCATCTGATTTGGTAATTACCAAACCTGGTGGTTTAACTTCAACAGAGGCTTTAGTTTCAGATTTGCCTATTGTTGCAATTAATCCAATTCCTGGGCAAGAAAGTGAAAATGCTGAGTTTTTGGAATCTAACGGTGCAGCTATTTGGCTTAAGAAAAATGATGATATTAATTTTGTTTTGAAGGTGTTGTTAAATGGTGATGGTAAACTTGAAGTTATGAGAGATTGCATTAAGAAAATTGCTAAGCCTAATTCTACTAGGGATATTTGTGAGGTTATTTTTGAATAATTTTTAGAATTTGACATATAATAAAATATGTGCTATTATATTTATTAGCAATTGCAATAAATGTTTCACAAGCAAACTAAAAAGACTAGGTGGCAAGACCTAGTCTTTTCTTTTTGTTAGTTATCTAAATTTTTTACGATTAAGTAAATTAAATATAGTGCTAACAATTTTATAAATGGTTTCACAAAGCAAACCTCCTTTCTACCCTTAAGCGAAAGGCATAATATACTATAATCTATTTATATTCCCTTGTCAATAAAAATACAATCTATTTTCGTCACACTTCATTTATTTTTTAATATTATATCACGAGGTGAATTATCTATGAACATATCTAATTTATCTGGTTCTAATTTAATTGCCATTGCAAGTAGTTTGGCAATTTTGATTTCACAAGATTTAAGTGCAGATGAGATTGGAGTTTTAGCTGCATTTTTTACTGCTTTAGGTGATAATTTAGCTATTCTTGCAATTAATAAAAATAGTAATTAATAATTTGTATTATTAATAATATATTTTATATAATAATATTTTTATTTTTCTATTTTGTTCTAATTTGCTATTCTTCAATATTCCATCCATTTGTAGAATTTCCCGTTAATTTAGCTGTATCACTAATTGTTACCACCGGTCTTACATTATATCCTTGTCCATCGTTATTGTTTCCGTAGGAAGAGTAGAAACCTCCCGCAGTTATCTCTTTCCTCCAACTAGCATATGTTCTAAACCCGTAATACACACCATCTTCATTAACTTCTACCGTTTTTGATGCCAACCAATATGGACCAGCATTATCTATAAGATTATATGCTTTACTAAATTTTTTTATAGAGCTCTCTTCATCTTCTTTGCTATTTGACAATGTATCAATATAATATTCATAAAAATTAGTTTTTAGTTTATTTATATATTGCATTTTTCCATTTTTAAATTCATTATTAATAAAAATATTATTTTTCTCATCATAAATATAAAAATTATTATGCTCTTGATTAAACGCTCCATTTATTTCGTTTTGCGCATCATAATATGGAAATTTATCTTCATTCCAGTAAAATTTCACCTCATTTCCATACTCATTTAAATTTCCTTTACCATATTTTTGTTTATTTCCTGTACACATAGGATTATACTGTGTGATTCTATTTATATCTTCTATCCTTATACTCCTCGAATTATTTGCCCCTGTTCCATTTCCGTATATCCTACAAATGTTATCTAACTCTTCAATACCATATTTAAAACCATTCTCACCTTTTAAATAAAATCTATTATTTTCATCTGTTTTTATACTTTCTTTAGATGTTATTAAAAGTTCACCTCCATTATTGATTCCTAAAACAATCCATTCCATATCATTTTGAAATGTAAAATTCTGATTTACATATCCATTTTTTTCTATAGGTGATGTATATTTAGCATCCTCATTATTTATTACAGTATAATTTATTGTATCTCCAACATTTATTTTTATATTTCCATCTGATATCACATTTTCTGAAACATAATAATATTTATTTTTTTCCTTTATATTTCCATACTTGTCAGCTATATATTCATTTTTAGTTTCTTTTGTTGTTATTTTATAATATTCCCCATCAAATATCACTTTATATCCCTTTTCATTTAACTCTTTTTCAACATCTTCCTGTAAAATTTCATAAGAATTTTTCATTTTTGCTGACATAAATGCAAGCTCTATACTTTCTTTTTCATTCGAAGTTTCAGATATTTCTTTTGCCAATTTAGCTTTTTTCAATATTCCATTCTCTCCCGTTATTGCCGATATTGTTACCCCAGACAATATCAATAATATAATCACTGTAACCACCAAAGCAATTAAAGTTATTCCTTTGTTTCTCATAAAATCCTCCTTTTTTCTTTTTTGTTCCACTATAGAACAATTATATCATCACAATATTATAAAATCAAGTAAATTTTGTTCTTTTTTAGAACATTTTTAAAGGAGAATATTATGCAGAAAATAAACAAGTTTAATGCTAATTTAAACATTATAGGACCTAAAATTAAATATTTTAGAAAACAAAAAAAAATAACACAAGAAGATTTATGTGCTAGAATGCAAGTTATGGGATATAAAATTAGTCGTTCCGACATCTCTAAAATTGAAAACGGAAAAAAATTTATTGCTGACTTTGAAGTACTTGGATTTGCAAATGCTCTAAAAATTTCTATTTTAGATTTATATAAAGAATAATCCTTTTCACTATTAATTTTTTTTAAAAGGAACATTACCTCTAAAAAATTTCAATAGGGACAATGTACCAAAAAGACCCGGTCCCAATGGTACAGATTTTAAAAAGGGGACGGTTCCTTTTTCAAAAAGGAACCGTCCCCATTTCAAAAAAATCACATTTCTCTTCTACCTTCCAAAGCCTTAGTCAAAGTAATCTCATCTGTATATTCCAAATCTCCACCAACAGGAATACCGTGTGCTATTCTAGAAACAGTAATTCCAAGTGGTTTAATAAGTTTAGATAAATACATCGCAGTTGCTTCGCCCTCAACCCTAGGGTTTGTTGCAATAATAACCTCTTTAACTTGTCCATCCATAAGCCTTGCTAAAAGTTCCTTAATTTTGATATCATCAGGTCCTACTCCATTCATTGGAGAAATAGAACCATGTAAAACGTGATAAACGCCTTTAAATTCGTGTGTTCTTTCCATTGCAGCAACATCTCTTACATCTTCTACTACACAAATACTTTCTTGATTTCTCTTAGGGTTTGAACATATTGGGCAAGGGTCTGTATCTGTTATATTAAAACATTTACTGCAATATTTTAAGTTCTTTTTAGCATTAACTATTGAATTTACAAATTCGTTCGTTTGTTCTTCATTCCAATCTAACACGTGAAAGGCAAGTCTCGCTGCTGTCTTGTGTCCGTATGCTTGGAAGTCTTTCAAAACTTTCTATTAATTTTTCTATTGATGGTGCATATTCTGACATTTTTTACCTTACTTTCTTTTAAATTACATTAATCCAGGAATATTATATTTTCCCATAGCGTCACTGCTTGCGTCATCAACTTTTCTTAATGCTTCATTTATAGCTGTCATTATTAAATCTTGTAGCATTTCAACATCTTCTGGATCAACAACTTCTGGTTTTATTTTTATTTCTTTTAAAACTTTTGCTCCGCTAACTTTTACCTCAACTGCTCCTCCACCACATGATGTTTCAAATTCTTTGCTTGCAAGTTCTTCTTGTGTTTTTGTTAAATCTGCTTGCATTTTTTGAGCTTGTTTCATTATATTTCCTAGATTCATTCCTCCGAATCCTCCCATACCTCCTGGGAATCCACCTCTTTTTGCCATTTTAAATCATTCCTTTCTTGGTCGGGACCATAGGGGTCGGTTCTTTTTGGTCCCTATATTATATTAAATGGTATATCATTATTTTCTATAAACTGTTCAAATTCATTACTACTAGTCTTAGTAGCCTCTTTTGTATCAACGAATTTAATTTGCATTTCTTTTCCACAAGCCAAATGAACCGTTTCTCTTAAATTTTGCTTAACATCAGGTCTTGCTAAAAAGTCTTTTGCAACTTTGTTCATTCCTTTTGGAAATTCTATTTCTAATGTCATATCATTTGCTTCCCTAGCAATTGTTCCAGCTAAATTCATGTACATAAACATTTTTCCACTTGTTTTATAATCTTCTACAATTTTTGGCCAGTAATCTTGTGTTTTTCCTTGATATTTTGGCTTTGATACAATTGCCTTATTTGGTTCAACATTGCTTGGTATTTCTTGAGCTTTTGCTTTAGTATTTCCCTGTGCGCTTGCTCCATTTCTATTAACCCCTGCTTTTGCAAAATTACCAGCTCGTAAAAAATTTTCGATTTTTGTAACTCTTCTCTCTAAGTCAGAATTTTGTGCGTTTCCACCATCTGACGACGAATTTATATCTGTTTTTACAGGTTGTTTGTTACATAATTTTATTAATCCTGTTTGTAAAATTATTAATTTTTGTGTAGATAGTTTCATACTATTTTCTATTTCAGATAATTCACATATTAAATTTATTAAATCTAATTTTGATGTTTTATCTGAAATATTTTTTATTTTTTCTATTTCTTCATCATTATATAATTCTGTTTTTCCAGTTGATTTATATAATAAAACGTCTTTTATGTATTTAATAATTTCCCAAACTAAATTATTTATATCTTTTCCATCTTCTATAACTTCTTGTAAATTATTTAACGTTCCCTCAACATCCTCATTTACAACAGATTCTACAATATTGTTTATAAATACTGTTTTTGGAATTCCTATTAAATCTTTTACTTTGTTTTCATCTATTTCATCTGTGCCCTCTTGGCTACATCTTTCAAGAATTGATAAAGCATCTCTCATGCCACCTTCTGCAAGAACTGCAATTAGTTCTAATGCTTTTGGTGTTATTTTTATATCACTTTCCTTGCATACATATTCTAGGTCTTTTACAATATCTTCATTTGAAATTCTTTTAAAATCAAATCTTTGACATCTTGATAAAATTGTTGCTGGTAATTTTTGTGGCTCTGTTGTTGCTAATATAAATTTTACGTGTTCTGGTGGCTCTTCTAATGTTTTTAGTAATGCATTAAAAGCTCCTGTTGATAGCATATGAACCTCATCTATAATATATACTCTGTATTTGGCTTTTGTTGGTAAAAAGTTTACTGCCTCTCTTATGCTTCTTACATCTTCTACACTGTTGTTTGATGCAGCATCCATTTCGATTATATCTGTAAGTGAACCATCTAATGCTCCTTTACATATTTCACATTCATTACATGGTTCCCCATCCTTAGGGTTTAGGCAATTTACAGCTCTTGCTAAAATTTTAGCCGTTGTTGTTTTTCCTGTTCCTCTACCACCATTAAATAAATATGCATGTCCTACTCTATCAGATATTAATTGATTTTTTAATGTCTTTTTTATATGTTCTTGTCCTACTATTTCCGAAAATTTTGTAGGTCTAAATTTTCTATAAAGTGCTGTATACCCCAAAACTTACACCCCCTAGAATATTAAAAATGGTGTGAAGCTAAATTCCTCTATGGAAAGCATTCCACACAAAAGTATCTACTTATTGCTGCTTCCTTCCGGACCTGACAAGGTTCATAGGCTTTTATTGGATGCCCTCCATACAAGAATTTAATTCCATACCATTTGCAATTATATAACGTATTTTTTAATTTGGCAAGTTTTTTTCCAATTTTCTTTAATAAAAATTTTAATTTTCAATTCTTTTAAATACAATACTTTGTAAGTCAGTATATTCATGTCCAACAGTACCATTTTCATTAATACCTTCATTTGGAACCTGAATTTCCACATTATCTGCACTAAAGACTTTTCCAGAATTTAATGTAATTTTTATATTAAATTTAATCTTTGAAATCAAACTGCTTTCTTCTATATTTAATTTATTTATCAAATTATTATAATTAATTTCTGCATCATCATTTGATGTATATGTACCGATATTATTATTTGCACATCTAAAAATTAGGACCCCACCTTGATTCGATATCTCTAGTTTTTTAGCATCTGTTGATTTTGCACCTTTAAATTCCAATTCATTAACTATATTTTCATCTTTATTTTCAAATAAAACCGAATCATTAGAAATTGGCTTATAAATTTTAATCTCTCCAACCTCTGGTTTTTCCGCAATTGTAATATTTTCTAGCTTAACATTTTTTATAGTTTCTTGTTTTTTGTAATCATCATTTTTTTCAATATAAATATAAACATCATTATTTTGAATTACATTAATATCCCATTTTGCCTCAGAGTTTTCCACATCTTGTCCATTAACTGTGGATACTATTGATATTTTTGAAACTTTAAATGGCATATTTGTTTCGCCTTTTTCGTCATAATTTAATATTAACATTACTGCTGTAAATATTATTGCTACAATTATTATACATATTATACAAATATTTAATATTTTTTTACTAAATCTTTGGTTTGCCATACTTTTCTCCTTTTTGACTCATTTGGACCGGTTCTTTTTGTGTCACTTTACCCATTGGGACCGGTTCTTTTTGTGCCACTTTTTTGTTTTCTTAATTTTCTAAAAAATTCCTGTAACAAATTCTTACATTCATCTTCTAATATTCCCTTTTCAAAATTCACATTATGATTAAATTTATAATCTGTAAATAAATTAAGCACAGACCCTACGGCACCAGTCTTTTCATCTGATGCACCAATATATACATTTTTTATTCTCGAATTTATTATTGCCCCAGCACACATTGAACATGGCTCTAAGGTTACATACATATCACAATCTATAAGTCTCCATGCTTCTAATTTTTTACTTGCTTTTTGAATTGCAAGTATTTCTGCATGTTTAGTTGTATCAAATTTTGTTTCTTTTTGATTATGTGCTCTAGCTATTATTTTTCCGTCTTTTACAATTATTGCACCTACTGGGACTTCCAATTTTTCGTAAGCTTTTTTAGCTTCTTTTAGAGCTTGTTTCATAAATTTTTCTTTTTCTTGCAATTTTTTCTCCTTTTGCACATAGCACATTGGGACCGGTTCTTTTTGTGCCAGTTACCACTTTGGGCATTTTAATTTATTTTGTTTTACTACTTTTATGTTTCATATTATACCAACAGATTACACAATTGTCAATTTATGGCAAAATTATTTATAAGCATTTGTTCTAATATATGCATATCTTCCTGTTTTCACTACATATACATAATCAATATTACTTGAAACATTTCTAATTATTTTAACCTGTGTCTTTGCTAAATACGTATATTTTTTTCCTGTTAAATTTGATTTTGAATACAAATATGTCCTATTTTTTAATCTCTTATATTGACCTACCGTATTTCGATTCACATTAACACTTTTTTCTGCTAAATAATCTGACGAAACCCATTTATTCTCGCCAATTCTACTCCAGTTCCCCTTTGTTTCATACACAGTAACTCTTTCATTATTGTTCAATTTTCCAATTATTTTATTTTCAATACCTGCTCCACTTCTTATATTTAATCTACTTGATACCCTAACAAATCTTGTATAACTTGTCATCTCCGATTTATTCTCATTTGAGTTATCTGTTCTATTATATTTATAACAAAAAAATCTTTTATAATTTGCATAATTTTTAAAATTAGTAGTACTACAAATAACCGTATCTCCATCCACATAAGCTTTTCCTCTACGAGTTGATGTATCAAATTTTCCTTTGTATAAAAATGGATCGTATATTTTTAAATTATTTCCATTAACACCATAAATCATTATATAATGTCCGCCAGTAGTAAATAATCCATTTCCAACTGATGCTATAATATAATTATTATTTTTTAATTTTTCAAGCATAACACTAAAATTTGATGTTTCTTGATACTCTATATTAAATTCATCCGCAATTGCTCTATTTGCTGACCAATAAGTTCCGTTATTAGGCGACCTATAGCCATACTTTACAAATACATCTGCTAATTCTGTTACAGATACATTTCCGACTATACTATCGATTATCATTGCAGCAGTAGCTACTCCACACCCACTTTTCCCTATAGTTTGGCTTTTATTATTTGTTACAGTATACGGATAATTTTTCCACCTATTATCAATCTGACTTATATATGTTAATTTTGGTTCTCCAGATATATTCAAATTCCAACTTCGAGATTTACCTCCCTCATAAGCAATTTCTCCTTGGAGTTCAAATCCCTCATCCTCAACTTCTTGTTCTTCTAAATTTTCTTCGTCTTGAACTGTTAAATTTGGTATTTCTGCTGATATATTTACTTCTGTTTGATTTTTCTCTTTATTTTCTATTAAATTATTTTGTAAATTGTATACTTTTTTATTTAAGTCTATTATTGATATAATAACTGCACACATTGTTATTAATGAAATTAAAATTATTATTTTTTTTATATTTTCCATAAATAAAAACCTCACATTTGAATACTTTATATATTGTATTCTTAGTAAGGTTTTATTGTTAATTTTTTTGGTGTTCCTATGCGGACTCGAACCACAATCGGTCGCTTAGGAGGCGACTGCTCTATCCTGCTGAGCTATAGGAACATAAGCACAACAATAGTAATTATAGCAATTTTAATATAAAAAGTCAACGTTTTGAAAAATTTCTCATTGGAACTGTTTCTTTTTTCAACAGGATCGTTTCTTTTCGCGAAAAGAAACGATCTTAGTGAAAAAGGAAACGGTCCCAATGGAAAAAGAAACGATCTTTTTACAAAAAAATCGTTTCTTTACTAATATCAATTATTTAACCAAAGCACTCATAGCCTCTTTCAACTCTTCTAAATCACTTTCAGCCTTATCCATACTATTTGCTTTAACACCCATATAAAGCTTAATTTTAGGCTCTGTTCCAGAAGGTCTTACACAGCACCAAGCATCATTTTCTAGTTCATAATAAAGAACATTTGATGTAGGAAGTCCTGTTTTTGAAGTTTCTCCAGTAACTAAATTTTTAACAATATCTAATTTGATATCCTTAAATTCTAATACTTTATATTTACCAATCTTTTCTGGCAAATTATTTCTCATGTTTTCCATCATTTCTTTAATTTTTTCAGCGCCCTCAGCACCTTCAAGTACTATTGCTACTTGACCTTCTTTATAATATCCATATTTTTCGTAGATATTAATCATTTGATCCCATAGAGTCATATTTTTAGACATATAGTAACATGCTGCTTCACATAAGCTCATAACAGCTGAAATTCCGTCTTTATCTCTTGCGTAATCTCCAATTAGGCATCCGTAGCTTTCCTCAAATCCAAATACATATTTTTTACCATTTGGCTTTTGTTCTTCTATTTTTATTTGTTCTCCAATGTTCTTGAAACCTGTTAAAACCTCTCTAAAATCTAGCTCATATTCATTTGCAATTGCTTTAGCAAGGTTTGATGAAACAATTGTTGATACAAACATTCCATTTTTTGGCAAAATGTGCTTTTCTTTCATTTGAGATAATCTATATTCTGCAATTAATAAGGCTGACATATTTCCAGTATAATCCATATATTTTCCGGTTTTACTGTCTTTTGCATAAATTCCAAGTCTATCTGCATCTGGGTCATTTGCTAAAACAATATCTGCATCTACCTTTTTTGCTAAATCTAAAGCCATTTTAAATGCTTCTTTTGCCTCTGGATTTGGATAATCTACCGTTGGGAAGTTTCCATCTGGCTTTTCTTGTTCTGGTACTACATAAACATTTTGAAGTCCAATTTCCTTTAAAATTCTTTGTACCATTTCGTTTCCAGCACCATGAAGAGGTGTATAAACTACTTTTAGCTTTTTGCCTTGTTCCCTAACGATTTCGGGATTTAATACTCTTGATTTTAGTTCATATATATATTTATCATCTATTTCTTTTCCAATTACATTATATAATCCTTTTTCTTTTGCTTCTTCTATTGATATTTCTTTTATTGCTTTATAATCTGTAATAGCTTGTACCTCACTCATTATGTCTTTATCTACTGGAGCAATTATTTGTGAACCATCATCCCAATATACTTTGTATCCATTATATTTTGGTTTGTTGTGGCTTGCTGTTATCATTATTCCTGCTGTACAGCCTAATTCTCTTACGGCAAATGATAATTCGGGTACTGGCCTTAAATGGTCAAATATATATGTTTTTATTCCATTTGCATTTAGTACTAAAGCTGCTTGAGTACTAAATTCTGGTGACATTCTTCTTGAGTCAAAACTGATTGCTACTCCTTTATTCCCAGTTCCTCTTTTTAATATATAGTTTGCTAATCCTTGTGTTGCTTTTCCAACTATATATTTGTTCATTCTGTTTGTTCCAGCCCCTATTACTCCTCTTAAACCTGCAGTTCCAAATTCAAGTTCTTTGTAAAATCTGTCTTCTATTTCTTTTTCATCATCTTTTATTTTTAATAATTCTTCTTTTGTTGCTTCGTCGAATTCATCGCTTTCGCACCATTTTTTGTATTCTTTTAAATAATCCATTTGGGTTACCTCCTTTTCCTTTGGACATAATATCACAAAAGTTGTTTGATGTAAATATTTTTGACAAAGTATTTACATTAGCCTAATGCACCAAAAATAAAAAACCAGGAAATTCAAAAAATCCCCTAGTTTTTATTTTTAATTCTTTTTATAAAAATTATTATACAATTTTCTTGCTGTACTTGGACAATCAACTCCAGCAGAATCAGCATTCTTAACAGGAGCAAATTCTTCTTCTCTCTTAACTCTTAAAATAGCCATATCGTCAACTTCACCAAAAGCATCAAATAAAAATGCTTCAAATTTAAATGCATTAGGACTATCTGGAACAACCTTATTTCCATCTTTATCTATATAAGTAGCCTTTTTGAAAGCAGAGTGATATGGAAGTGGTTGACTTCCCATTCTTTCAATAGCAGAAATATTAAATAAATTGCATAAAATATGAGATTCGCCATATAATAACTCTCCATTTTCATCTCTAGCTTCTGCCATTTCGTCTGTAATTTCAGAATATTCTACAACACTTGGTCTACCATTTTTCTTGCAGAATGCTCCAACTTTTTCATGTGGATTTGCTTTAACAACTGATTTACCAGCTGCTGTAACATGCTTGTCTATTGCAATTCCCATTAATACTGGGTCTACCATTTTTACTAAGCAGTTATCTACTCCACCAATAAATACCCATTCAACACCTAATTCTTTCATTTTGTTTACCATTCCACTTTTTACAAGTGACTCGTAAACTCCACCATGACCATCAGCAGCTTCTTTTATTAATCCATCTTCACCAATTAAAATTTTTCCTTCTGTATCTATCATTGGAAGTTGTCCTTGGATAAAGAAATAAATATTTTTTTCATATCCAAAATATTTATTTTTCTTAAAGAATTCTACTGTATCATGATTATTTTCTCTACTTGTCATTATAAACCAAGGTATATCTACCCCATATTTTTTTGATTCAGATTTTAAGTAGTCACATAATAATTCAAATAAAGATTTATGTGAATCCAATCCAATATCAAATGTTCCTTTTGGTCCTTTATGACCCAATCTTGTTCCTTGTCCTCCAGCCATTGTTACAGCTGCAAGTTTTCCTGATTTTATTGCTTTTTTACCAATATCTTCATAGTATTTGTACATATCATTTAATTTATATTTATCTATAAATTCAATTGGTTCTACATCTGCATCTTCTTGTTTAATTCCGTCTTTTGTTTTATTATATAAACTATTTATAAGATCAAAATCAATTCTTTCAATTTGTTCAAGTAATTTTTCTTGTTTTTTTTCATCTAAAGTATCATAAAAATTTAATAGGTGTTCTTGTCCGTATTTTTTTAATTTGCGTTTTATCTCTTCAATATTGTATTCCATATACATTCTCCCTTCTAAAATAAATCAATTAGTATAATTGAATTAGATAAAATTTTAGCTATATTTTTACTTTATACACCTTTTTTCAATTTTTATCAATACTTTTACATATTTTTTTACATTTTTTTATACCCACTTGTATTTAATATATCATCATATTTTTCTTTAATTCTTTGAGGCTCTATATTTTTATCATTTATACTATAACAATCTATTATATTAATTTTATCTGGATTAATTTTATTTATTTTATCATTAATTTCCGAAATATATTCATTATTTCCATTTATTATTATTGTATAATTATTTAAATCTTTTTCTTCTAAATTTCCTTTTCCATCCCAATTCAAATTTAGCATCATATTTTTTTCATCAGAATCTAAATTAGTTCTATTTAATAAAATCTCCATGCTTTCAGATAAGTTTTCTTGTGTGAAAATTAAAAATTTATCTTTATAAATATTTTTCTTTATATAAGGCAAAAGTATCATTTCCAAATGAAAATCACTTGCATAAAATAAACAGTATTTCTTAACTTTATGTTCTTTTGTAATCATAAACATCATCCTTTCGTTTTGGAAAATTTTACCATTATTTCAAAAATATGTCAATAATATTTCAATTAAATTTCATTGACTTTTTTCGACATTTGAGCATTTGTATAATTTTATTATTTTTTGCAAATAATTACATTGAATAAATTTCTAATGGAGGAATTACTATGAAAATTTTAAAAAATAAAAAATTCAAATTATTTATAACTTTACTTATTTTACTTTCTTTATATGTATTTATTAATGCTTTTTTGTATGCTACAACAATATCAAACGACTTACAAAAAAGTGTATTTCGATTACATGTAATTGCAAATAGCAATTCAAAAAAAGACCAAAATTTAAAATATGTTGTAAGAGATAATATTATCAAATATATGAAAACAATATGTAATGAAAGTCATTCAAAAGACGAAACTATAGAAATTGTTTCTAATCATTTAGATGATTTTACACAAATTGCTAATCAAACAATTAAAGAAAATGGTTTTTCTTATACAGCTAATGTATCTTTAGGAAATTTTGAATTTCCCACAAAAAATTATGGAGATATTTCTTTTCCCTCAGGTTATTATGATGCTTTAAAAATTCAATTAGGAAATGCAGATGGTCAAAATTGGTGGTGCGTTCTTTATCCCTCACTTTGTTTTGTTGATGTAACTTCTGGTGTTGTTCCTCAAGAATCGAAAGAACAACTTCAAAATAGCTTAAATGAAGAGGAATATAAATTAATCTCTAATTCAGATACCTCTGTAAACTTTAAATTTAAGTTAGTAGAATTTTTCAACAAAAATAATATTATAACTGCAAAAAATTCTAATTAATAATTATAACTTTAATCATTTACCAATCCTCTTTGATTAAATAATCAAAATATTTATAAAAACGGTTGTAAAAACTTCGAGTTTATGATATATTACAATGGAAAATTTGAATAAAACTATAATATTTTGGGGGTATACAATTGGAAAAATTAGTAATAACTGGTGGAACTCCTTTAAAGGGCGAGGTTACAATAAGTGGCGCAAAAAATGCGGCTGTTGCAATTTTACCTGCAGCACTATTAATAAATGGAACTTGTACAATAAATAATTTACCAAATATAAGTGATGTAAAAATTTATTGTGAAATTCTAGAAAATCTTGGTGCTAAAATACACTGGAATTCTACAAACGAATTAACAATAGATACAAGAAATATAGATACAACAGAAGCACCACTAGATTTAACAAGTAAATTTAGGGCTTCATATTACTTATTAGGAAGTCTATTAAGTAGAAAAGGATCTGCAACTGTCGGAATGCCTGGTGGTTGTAAATTAGGTGCAAGACCTATAGATCAACATATAAAAGGATTTGAAGCATTAGGAGCAAATGTTGATATTGGACAAGGAAAAATTATAGCAAAAGCAAAAAAACTAAAAGGTGCATCAATTTATATGGATATTACATCTGTTGGAGCTACAATTAATGTAATGCTAGCAAGTGTTTTAGCTGAAGGTACAACAATAATAGATAATGCCGCTAAAGAACCTCATATAGTTGATGTTGCAAACTTTTTAAACACAATGGGTGCAAATATAAAAGGTGCAGGAACAGATACAATAAAAATAACTGGAGTAAAAGAACTTACTGGAAATGCTACATATTCTGTAGTTCCTGACCAAATAGAGGCAGGAACATTTATGGTAGCTGCTGTTGCTTCAAAAGGAAATATTTTATTAAAAAATTGCATAACAAAACACTTAGAAGCAATTACAGCAAAAATATGTGAAGTTGGCGGATCTGTTGAAGATTATGGTGATGCAATTAGGGTATCTTGCAATAAAAGACCTAATAAAGCAATTATAAAAACTTTACCATATCCTGGTTTTCCTACAGATATGCAATCACAAATGGGAGTAATATTATCAATTGCAGATGGAACATCTGTTATTAATGAAAGCATTTGGGATTCACGTTTTCAATATACAGAAGAGCTTAACAAAATGGGTGCAAAAATTACTGCTCAAGGTAAATCTGCATTTTTCGAAGGTGTAAAAGAGCTTAAAGGTGCTCCTGTTTATGCTTCAGATTTACGTGCTGGTGCTGCTCTTATTGTTGCTGGAATTGTTGCTAAAGGCACAACTGATATTTATAATTTAGAGTATATTGACAGAGGTTACGAAAATATTGAAGAAAAGTTCCGTAGCCTTGGAGCAAAAATAGAACGTGTTGAAGAAAATTAATTTTCTTCAACATTTTAATTGCAACTTAACAAATTGACAAGAAAGAAGAAATACATATGTTAAATTTTTGTAGTTTATATAGTGGAAGTAGTGGTAATTGCTTATTTGTTGAAACCGAAAAAACAAAAGTACTAATAGATGCTGGTGTAAGTTTAAAGAAAATTGAGCAAGGTCTTGAAAGTATAAATGTTTCTGGAACAGATTTAGATGCTGTAATTGTAACACACGAACATGTAGATCATATTCAAAGTGTTGGAAATATATCAAAAAAATTTGATATTCCAGTTTTTGCAACATCTAAAACATTTGATGCAATGCCAAAGCAAAGTGAGAAGATATCTGATAAAAACAAAAAAAATGTAGTAATTGATGAAAAATTTTCTATAGGAGATATTGAAATTTCACCATTTTCAATTCCACATGATGCAGCTGATCCTTGCGGATACACACTTTTTTCAGATAACAAAAAAATAAGTATTGCAACAGATATTGGTCATATAAATAATAATATTATTAAACATATTGATGGTAGTGAATTTATACTTTTAGAAGCAAATTATGACCCAGAAGTATTAAAATACACAAAATATCCATTCAAATTAAAAAGTAGAATTGCCGGACCTACAGGTCACCTTTCTAATCAAGTAGCTGGACAAACAATAAATTATTTAATAAAATCTGGTCTAAAAAATGCTATTTTAGGTCATTTAAGTAAAGAAAGCAATTTTCCAGAACTTGCATACCAAACAGTTGTTGATGAACTTATTTCTAATGGTACAAATTTAGATAATTTTAATTTATCTATTGCAAGTCGTGATTTGCCTGGAAAATTACTAAATATATAATTAATATTTGTAGAGAAAATAAAATTTTAGAAAACTTAATTTTTATTGTAATTGCTTGCTCTTATAAGCAATTACTTTTTTATATTTATTGGTGGTAAATATAAATAGAGGTAATTTTTATTTAATATTAAGGGGCATTTATGATTCAATTATTTATTTTGCTTTATTTTCTCTACAAGTTTAATAACTTTTTGGTATATTTATTTTTCCGAATTAATTTCTTTTATTAATTTTATTGATAAAAATTTAATAATTAAAATTCTGATAAAAATAAATATTGATATAAATAATATTATTTTTAGAAACATAATTAATTTTCCTTTGATATAATTTTTTGTCACTTTCTGGTTTTATGTTACACCTTTTTACATATTTTGTCAAGAAAAATCGTTCGACAAATTTCGACAAAGTATTAATATTGTGCTATTTTTCATCACAATTCAACATTTTTTTGGAAAAATTTGTATTTTTTATTGACCAGAAGAAAAAAATATGTTAATATATATTTTGTAAAAAATAACAACATATATTATTTAAGGAGGAGCAAAAAATGAAATCAACAGGTATTGTTAGAAAACTAGATGAATTAGGTAGAGTTGTAATTCCAAAAGAAATAAGAAACAAATTAGATATAGAAGAAAAAGACCCCATCGAAATTTATTTAGATGGAACATCAATAATTTTAAGAAAATTTGAAACAGGATGTATCTTTTGTAATAATTCAAAAGATTTAGTTTCTTTTAAAGATAAATTAGTTTGTAAAAAATGTCTTTCAAAAATAACAGACTTAAATAACGAAGAAAATTAAAAAATAAAAAGCAATCATTTTTTGATTGCTTTTTATTTATATTTATTTTTTTAAGGATATATAAATTTATATAAATTCATATAAAATAGTTTTGCATATAAAATCTCTTAATATATTTTTTTATCTATTTATTTCTAATTTATTCGAATTCATTTGAATTTATTTATTTTTTAAAAAATATTGATAAATTTCATTTTTATTTACTCCTCTATCTTTTGCAATTTTTTTAATTATTTCTTTTTTATCTAAACCTTGTTTTTCATAAACATTATAATGTTCTTCTAAACTTAAATTATTTAAAATATTTTCATTATTAATTTCATTATTTCCCTCGATTAATAAAATCATTTCCCCTTTTAAGTTTTCACTTTTCTCAATAATTTCATCAATATTTCCTCTAATAAATTCTTCGTGTATTTTTGTTAATTCTCTTGCTAAAACTATTTTTCTATCCCCAACCACATTTTTTAAATCATTTAAAGAATCTTTTATTTTATGAGGTGCCTCATAAATAATAATTGTTTTATTTTCATTTTTTATTTCTTCTAATTTTTCTTTTCTTAATTTTTTATTTAATGGTAAAAATCCAAAAAATACAAATTCTTTTGTATTTAAACCAGATGCAATTAATGCATTAATTGCGGCACAAGCTCCTGGTATTGGAATTACTTCTATATTTTCTTCAATTGCTCTTTTAGCAATTACTTCTCCTGGATCTGAAATTCCTGGTGTTCCTGCATCAGAAACCACTGCAATATTTTTTCCATCTTTTAATTTTTCAATTAAACTATTTTCCCTATCTTCCTCATTATGTCTATGATTACTAATTAAAGGCTTTTTAATTTCAAAATGATTTAATAATTTTAATGTATTTCTTGTATCTTCTGCTGCAATATAATCTACTTCTTTTAAAATTCTTAATGCTCTTAATGTAATATCTTCTAAATTTCCAATTGGTGTTGCAACTAAATATAATTTTCCATTCATTTTTATTTTTCCTTTCTTTTTTAAAAATTATCACAGGCTATATAAAATTATATAAATTCAAATTAATTTATTTTCTATATAAAATCTTTTTTTATATTTTTTTATCTATTTTTTTCTTTTTTTTTACTAATTTATTTGAATTTTATTATATATTTTTAAAATTTCATTTGTATAATTTCCATCTTCATTATAAACATATAAATTATTTTCAAATTCTAAAAATTGTTTTCCATTTTTTATTCCTTTTATTAAAACTAAATTTGTTTTTTTATTTTTATTTGGATAAATAAATTTTATTTTTTTAGGCTCTATTTTATTTTTTCTCATTTCATAAAAAATATCTACTAGTCTATCTGGTCTATGTACCATATAAAATTCCCCTAAATCTTTTAATAAAAAAGAAGCCGTTCTTATAAAATCCTCTAGGGATGCCGTTATTTCGTGTCTTGAAATTAATTTTTTATTATTTTCATTTATTACTCCTGTATTTATTTTTTTATATGGTGGATTTGTTGTGACAACATCAAAACTTCCTCTATTATATATTTTACTTAATTCTAAAATATTTGTATTTAATATTTCTATATTATTTTCTAATAAATTTAATTTTACACTCCTATTTGCCATTTTTGCTACTTCTGGTTGGATTTCAACCCCTACAAATTTTGTGTTTTTTGTTTTTCCATATAAAAGAATTGGAATAATTCCTGTACCTGTTCCTAAATCTATAACTTTTGAATTTTGTTTTATATTTTTTGCAAAATCAGTTAATAAAATACTATCTATTCCAAAACAAAAACCATCTTTATTTTGTATTATTTTTAAATTTTTAAATTCCAAATCATCAATTTTTTCATTTTCTTTTAATTTAATTTCCATTATATCACCATTAATTTTATTTTTTCATATTATATATTATTAAATTATACACTAAAAAAGGAGTTTTTTCAATGAATAATTTGTTTTTTGCAAATAACGAAAATAGATATTTAGAACAAAAATGTCCTCCTCCACAAAAACCACCTTGTACACCGCCTAAACCTCCGTCTCCTCCACCAAAACGTCCTAAGCCTCCTAAGGCCGGACCGCAAAAGCCTAAAAAGAAAAAAGTTGATTTTAAACAGCTAAAAAATAATACTTGTAAATCTTTAAATGAAGTTGAATATTTTTTAAATAATTTTCAAAAATTTACTAACTGTATTAAGCTATATAAAATATTAAAATAAAGTTCTAAAATGGACAACATAAAAATATTATTTACAAATGAAAAAATAAGGAGGCTTTTACATTATGAAAAATAAGAAAATATTCTTTTTACTTATTTTAGTTTTAATAATTATTTTAATATCACTTTATTTTATTATTAAAAATTTTAAAGCAAAAAATTCTACTAATGAAAATCAAACTCTTTTAGAATATACTCCTGAGGAAGAAATTAGTTCTAAACAAATGAGAGAAACAACTGTTACTTTATATTTTATTGATTCTAATAATAATATAAAAAGTGAGGGTAAACTTATAGATTCTGTAAATTTATTACAAAATCCATATAAACAATTAATTGAACTTTTGCTTTCTGGTCCTCAAAATGATGAATTAATTAATGTTTTTCCTGAAAATACTAAAATTTTAGATGCAAAATTAAATAATAATTGTGTTACTTTAGACTTTTCTGAAGAATTTTTGAATTTTAAAGATGATAATCAGAAATTTAATATGATTAATTGTGTTTTAAATACCTTGAAACAATTAAATGAAGTCAGTTCTGTAAAGATTTTGATTTGTGGTAATTTAAAAGATGGTTTTAATGAAACTTATAGTATCACAAGTCAATTAGAATAATATTAAAATCCCAAACAAATAAATGATTTTATTTTAATAAGGAAACTTGCACAAATAGTCGATTTTTGCCAACCAAATCCATTGACAAAAATCTAATAATATTGTAACATAAATAGGTATAAATTAAAGTAATAGAAACAATTTTAATATATCACATATAATAAAAATAGAGGTACAAAAATGATTATAGAAGAAGAACAAAAAGTAGAAATTGTAGAGGATTCTACTAAAACAGAAAAACAAGAATTTAAGCAAATACCTAATAATTCAGAAAAAACTTCTAAACACTGGATTATGGCTATTTGTATTTTTTTAATAAGTTTTCTAGTATTTATAATAATTATATTTGGAGCATTTACATTTTATAATTACAGCCAAAATGCAACCATTTCACAAGGAATTCATATAAATGGTATAGATGTATCAAACTTAACTAAAGATCAAGCAAAAGAAAAATTAGAAAAATATTATTCCGAAAAACTTTCAAATGATATCACTTTAATACATAATGATTATACATCATACATAAAAACATCAGAAATAGACCTATCATTTGATATAGATTCAGCAGTCAACTACGCATACCAATGTGGTAAAACCAATAATATCTTTTCAGATAATTATCATATATTTAATGCTATGATAAATGGTATTAATATAATGCCTGCTATAAACTATAACGAAGAAGAATTAAAAACATTATTAAATAATATTTCAAAAGAACTTCCTGATGCAGTAGTAGAAAGTGGTTATTATATAGATGGAAAAAAATTAATTATAACAAAAGGAAATGATGGTTATATAGTAAATACTGATGCAACAGCAAAAAAAATTGTGGAAAAATTATCTAATTTTAATTACATTAATGAAGTCATCGAACTTGAAACAATTCAAAAATCTCCTGATGAAATCAATATAGACAAAATTTACAGTGAAGTTCATAAAGAACCAAAAGATGCATCATTTGAGCCTGAAACACATACAATAACATCAGCTGAAAATGGAATAGATTTCAATGTTGAAAACGCAAAAAAAATACTTGAAACATCAGATAATGAATGCACAATTCCTTTAACAGTATTAAAACCCAATGTTACAAATAATATGATTGGATCAGAAGCATTTCCAGATTTACTTGCATCTTATTCAACCAAATATGTTGCATCAAATAAAAATAGAACAACAAATCTTAAACTTGCAGCTGGAAAAATAGATGGAACTGTATTATTACCAGGAGAAGTTTTTTCTTATAATAATGTAGTAGGAGAAAGAACAATTTCAGCAGGATATAAAGATGCTGCAATATACCAAAACGGTCAAGTGGTTGATGGTTTAGGTGGTGGAATTTGCCAAATATCTACAACATTATTTAATGCTGTACTATTTTCTAACCTAGAAATTGTAGAACTCTATAATCATCAATTTGTTCCATCTTATGCAACTGCAGGGCGTGATGCAACTGTTGTTTATGGAGTTAAAGATTTTAAATTTAAAAACTCTAGAAATTATGCTATAAAAATTAATTGTTCTGTTGCAAATGGTGTTGCATCTTTCCAAATTTGGGGATTTAAACAAGAACCCGAATATGAAGTCAGTGTTTCTGCAAATGTAACAAGCCGTACTTCTTCTTATATTAAGTCTGCTACATATAGGACTTTGAAACTTAATGGAGAAGTTGTTAAAACTGAAAAAATTTCAAATTATACTTATAAAGTTCATTAAAAATTTCTGATTGGGGACGGTTCTTTTTCCGAAAAAGAACCGTCCCCAATCAGAAATTTTCCATTAATTCCAATTGACAAAATGTCGAAAATTGTATAGAATTAAAAGGATTTAAAGGAGTGATAAATATGGCACAAAACATATTACACGTAGGACTAGATGTAGGCTCTACAACAGTAAAAATCGTAGTAATGAACGAAAATAAAGAAACAATATATAAAGATTATAGGAGACATTTTTCAGATACAAAAAATACGGTATGTGATGTACTTAATGAATTAAATGAAAAATATCCAAATAGTAAATTTACACTTGCTTTAACAGGTTCTGGTGCAATGTCTGCAGCAAAATTTTTAGGTGTAAGTTTTATACAAGAAGTTGTATCTTGTAAAAGAGCAGTAGAAAAATATATCCCTCAAACAGATGTAGTCATAGAACTTGGTGGAGAAGATGCAAAAATAATTTATTTTGATAAATCAATTGAACAAAGAATGAATGGAACATGTGCTGGTGGAACTGGCGCTTTTATTGACCAAATGGCATCTCTACTTCATACAGATACTGCGGGATTAAATGAACTTGCAAAAAATCATAAAACAATTTATCCAATTGCATCAAGATGTGGTGTTTTTGCAAAAACAGATGTACAACCTTTAATAAATGAAGGAGCCGCAAAAGAAGATATTGCGGCGTCAATTTTCCAAGCAGTTGTTAATCAAACAATTTCGGGTCTTGCTTGTGGTAGACCAATTAGAGGAAAAGTAGCATTTTTAGGTGGACCTCTTACATATCTTTCTGAACTAAGAAATAGATTTATAGAAACTTTAAAGCTAAAAGATGACGAGATAATAATACCTAAAGAAGCTCATCTTCTAGTAGCTACAGGTGCAGCTCTTGATTCCCTAGATGAAGAACCTTTTTCTAATGAGGAATTAGCAACTAAAATTGAAAATTTAAAAGTATCTAAAGATACTACAACAAGCCCAATTGAGCCATTATTTAAAGATTACAATGAATATGATGAATTTAGAAAAAGACATTCTAAAGCTTCTGTTCAAAAAGCTAAACTTCAAGATTACAAGGGAGACTGTTTTATAGGAATTGATGCTGGTTCAACAACTACCAAAATTGTTTTAATAGATAACGAAGGAAAATTACTTTATTCATTATACGGAAACAATGAAGGAAATCCTTTACAAAGCGTTATAAAGATGTTAGATAGTTTATATGAGGTCCTTCCTAAAACAGCCAAACTTAGATTTAGTGGCGTTACAGGATATGGTGAAAAATTAATTCAAACAGCATTAAATGTTGATATTGGAGAAATTGAAACAATAGCACATTTTACAGCTGCTAAGCAATTTGAACCAGATGTTACAAGTATAGTAGACATCGGTGGTCAAGATATGAAATATATACGTCTTAAAAATGGTGCAATAGATAGTATAATGCTTAATGAAGCTTGTTCATCAGGATGTGGTTCATTTATAGAAACATTTGCCAAAAGCTTAAATTTAGAAATTTCAGAATTTGTAAAACAAGCAATCGAAGCTAAAAGACCAGTAGACTTAGGCTCTAGATGTACCGTATTTATGAACTCTAAGATAAAGCAAGCACAAAAAGAAGGATATTCTGTTGGAGATATTTCAAGTGGTCTTTCATATTCTGTAATTAAAAATGCTTTGCAAAAAGTTATGAAAATAAGAGATTTTAATACCTTAGGAAACAAAATAGTAGTACAAGGTGGAACATTTTATAATGATGCCGTTCTTCGTGCATTTGAGAAAATTGTTGGTAAAAATGTTATAAGACCAGATATAGCAGGCCTTATGGGTGCTTATGGAATGGCCTTAATTGCCAAAGAACAATATGAAACAAACCTTGATATGGAATATTATTCTACTATATTAAAACAAGATGAATTAGATAAATTAGACATAAAAATAAATCATACAAGATGTAATGGATGTGAGAACCACTGTAAACTTACAGTAAATATATTTAGTAATGGAAAGCGCTACATCTCAGGAAACCGTTGTGAAAAAGGTGCTGGAAAAACAGAAACTCATAAAAATTTACCAAACTTAGTTAAATACAAATATGAAAGAATATTTGATTATAAACCAATAGAAGAACAATATGCAACTCGTGGAATTATTGGTATCCCTAGGGTTTTAAATATGTATGAAGATTATCCCTTCTGGTTTACATTTTTGACTAACTTAGGATTTAGGGTAATTATATCAGATAAAAGTACTCGTAAAACTTATGAGGATGGGATGGAATCTATGCCATCAGAATCAGTATGTTATCCTGCGAAATTATCACATGGTCATATTGAAAATTTATTACAAAAAGGAATTAAAACAATATTTTATCCTTGTATGCCATTTTCAAGAAAGGAATATGAAAAGGCTGATAATAAATACAACTGCCCTATTGTAATTTCATATTCAGAGGTTTTAAAAAATAATGTTGAAGGATTAAAAAATCCTGAAATAAAATTCATTAATCCATTTTTACCATTTGATACACCAAATTTAGTAAAGAAAATTTTAGAATTAGATGAATTTAAGGAATATAAATTTACAAAACAAGAATTGATAGACTCTGCCCAAAAAGCACAAGCAGAATATCATAAATGTAAAAAAGATATTCAAGACAAAGGTATTGAAACCGTACGTTATCTAGAAGAAAATAACTTAAAAGGAATTGTTTTAGCTGGTAGACCTTATCATATAGACCCAGAAATAAACCACGGAATAGATACTTTAATTACATCTCTTGGACTTGCAGTTTTAACAGAGGACAGTATTTCAAATCAAACTCAAGCTACAAGACCAATAAGGGTTGTTGACCAATGGATGTTCCATTCAAGATTATATGCAGCTGCAGATTTTGTTGGAAAACATGATAACTTAGAGCTTGTACAATTAAACTCATTTGGATGCGGAGTTGATGCAGTAACAACAGACCAAGTTGAAGAAATTCTAAGAAGCTTTGGAAAAATGTACACTTTAATTAAAATTGATGAAGTAAATAACTTAGGAGCCGTAAAAATACGTATCCGTTCACTTCTTGCAAGTATGAATAAGCGTGCAAAGGAAAAGTTAGAGGGAAATTATGCAATTAACAAAAAAGTATTTACAAAAGATATGAAAAAAGATTACACTATACTAATTCCAATGATGATACCAATTCATTTCGAATTATTAGAACCAGCTGTAAACTCTTGTGGATATAATATGGTACTTTTAAGAGAATGTACTCAGCATACAGTTGAAACTGGTTTAAAATATGTAAATAATGATGCATGTTACCCATCAATATTAGTTACTGGCCAAATGATAGAAGCATTAGAATCTGGAAAATATGATGTAAATAAAACAGCACTTATAATGTCACAAACAGGTGGAGGTTGCCGTGCTACAAACTATATAGGGTTTATCCGCAAAGCCCTACGCGATGCAGGATTTGAGCAAGTTCCTGTAATATCATTAAATGTTGTTGGTATGGAAAAAATGCCAGGATTTAAACTTACTCCAAAGATGATGGACAAAATGATTAAAGCCGTACTTTTAGGAGATTTATTGCAAAAAATGCTTCATAAAAATAGAGCTTATGAGGTAAATAAAGGCGACACTGATAAAGTATTTGATAAATGGATGGAAAAATCTAAAAAACTTGTTACAAAATGTACAAATTCAGAATTTAAACAAGCTATATATGATATGGTTGACGACTTCGAAAAAATTGAAGTTGATATGACAAATGTTAAGCCTAAAGTTGGAATTGTTGGAGAAGTATTAATAAAATACCATCCTTTTGGAAATAACTATGTTGCAGACCTACTTGAAAAAGAAGGTGCAGAAGTTGTTTTGCCAGATTTTATGGGATTTGTAAAATTTATGGCAACACATAAAATTACATTTAATCAATTATTAAATAGTAATAAAATATCTGCAACTGTAAGCAAAATCGCTTTAAAATTAATTAATCTTATGGAAAAAGATACAAAAATGGCTTTGGAAAAATCAAATAAAAATTATTTACCAACTTGTGATATTTACCACTTAGAAGACAAAGTTAAGGATATTTTATCTATTGGAAATCAAACAGGCGAAGGATGGTTCTTAACTGCTGAAATGGTAGAATATATTGAAAACGATATACCAAATATTGTTTGTGTTCAACCTTTTGCTTGCCTTCCAAACCACGTTGTTGGTAAAGGTGTTATAAAAACTATTAGAAGTAAATACCCTATGGCAAATATAACTCCTGTTGATTATGACCCAGGTGCAAGTGAAACAAACCAAGCTAATAGAATTAAGCTTATGATGGCTGTTGCTAAAGATAATTTAAAAAATTCTAAAAATTAACATTATAAAGGTTTTCAAGTTAATTGCTAGAAAACCTTTATGCCGTATATAAAAGGAGAAATTGATGAAAAATTATTATGAATTATTAGAAGTTTCTGAAAAGGCTTCACCAGAAGTTATTAAAAAGGCTTATATTACTTTGGTTAAAAAATATCATCCAGATTTACAACCAGATGATGAGAAAAAATCTGCCGAAGATAAAATTAAGGAAATTAATGAGGCTTATGAGGTTTTGTCTGATAAAGCGAAAAAAGAGAGTTATGATAGAAAACTTCAAATGCAAAGAGTTAAAGAAGAACATTATAATACTTCTTCAAATAGTCAAAATACTTCAAATAATACATATAAAAATACAAATAGAACTCCAAACTCAAATAATAAAAAAAATAATTATTCAAAACCTAATCCACAAAAAAGAGTTATTCATAAACCTACTATGAATGAAAATTTTGATGATTTTGGCGATTTTAATAATTTTCAAAATGATTATAACAACATTATGAATGAAGTCTATAATAATGCCTATAATGAAGCTTACAATAACGCTTATAATCAAGCTTATATTAATAATTTAAAAAATATGGGATATGAAATTCGATATGAAAGACCTTTTAAGGAAAAACTAAAAATTGCATTTGCTTCATTTTGTGGAATTTTACTTGTTATTTTTATTGGTTTTATTTTATGGCATATACCTTTTATAAAAAATTATTTTATTAATTTGTATAATGATAATGTTATCTTCAAAATTATAGTTGATTTAATATCTAATATTATAGAAAGTTTTTTAGCTTTGTTCAAATAAAAAAAACAGAGGAGTTCGAAAAAACGAAACTCCTCTGTTTTTTTACCACTGAACAATTGCTGCTATTGCAGCAACTACAACAATAAACCAGTACGACCGCTGTAACCAGACACAATGTTCTGGGGCAAAGAACCACTTTGCAAGTTTACCAAAGCTGATCAGTGTTACAACCACAAAAATTGCAAGCATCTCTAATAATAATGTTAATCCTGTATTCATTGTATATTCCTCCTGTTTTTCTTATTAGAAAATATATTTATATTATACCACATTTATCTTTAATTTACAATTTTCACTAAAAAACATTACTACCTTTATTCTCAATTGTATCGTATTGATCATCAAAAGCATATTCACTCAAATCTTCAATATTTCCATCATAAGAAAACGTTCTATTATTTTCATCAATATTTATAATCATATAATTATACACAATTGTTCCCTCTACATCTGGTAATTTCAAATTAATTGCATATTTAGCGACATTATTTTTTTCGCCTATTTTATATATTTTTATTATAGAATAATTATTAATATTATTTAAGTCATCAATATAAGATAAAATATTGTCAGTTGTTATATATTTTTTACCGTAACCTAAAGTATCCAAAAATTGTTCTGAACACATATCAATTAAACTTTGTTTTTGATCTTTATCATTATTTTTTTTAGCAATATATATCGTATTTATAATCTTATCTTCAATTGTGTACACAACTTGATACTCATTACTCGATTTATCAATCTCTTCTAGCCCTTCTTCACTAAGAGTTATGTCCTCAAAAATCGACTTATTTTGAACTTCATAGTTACTCTTTTTTTCCTGTTGCTGATTTCTAAAAAAAGCATTCATTCCTTTTATTAAAATATAACAACCTAAAATACATACAATAACTGTTATTATTTTAATTTCATTTTTATTAGCCCACAATCTAAATCTATTCCACATATTATCAATCTCCTAAATCATATTGTTACTTAATCTTACTTTTCATTTTTTTTCCGCCTAAATCTCTAAATAAATACTTTAAAGATTTAACAAATAATATACAAATTCCTATAATTACAAATATAATATAAAAAGGCATATCACTTATTAAATATACATTACTTTGTACCATTACGTAATAAATGAATACTATAATTGGTCTAAGTAATACTAAATACAAATACAATTTGATCCAATTACTAACAAAACTCTTTCCACCTCCAATTTTTATAAAAGCATCCATTAATATTAAAATTGGAGCTACTGTACTTATACCTGCAACTAAAAGCATTCTAACAACAAATAATCCATATAAAAACCATTTAAATATTGTTACAACAAAACCAGATATCATATTTATACCTGCTTTTAAAGGAGATTTTGCAGCATTATATTGTGATTGGAACATTAATAGTCCTTCTAAATTTGTATCAAAATAATAATCTACTGTTTTAGTTTCTACACCACTTGATGATGTACTATTTGATGATGTACCATCAGAAGCTACTGGTCTATATGCATACAAAAATCCATTTGATTTTGCCTCAACACTTGGTTGTACACTATCAATACGACTTTGCATACCACAATCATATCTTTCCCAACCATTATCCTTTTCATAACCTAATATATATGTATGTGTCGGTACAGATGAACCCTGTAACATAATATCACCAGCTTTACACTCATCTAATGAAGTTATCTTTTGAAAACCATGTGATTCACAAAACGAAGATAAATCATGAGAACTATCATTACTTCTAACATATAATCCTCCTTCTTCTGGCTGATCAGTATATCCCACATTATAAAGAACCCAACCAACAAATCTATCACAACTAACTAAATGTGCATCTGAATTAATAGCTGGATTTTTTGGAGCATTTCCATAGGTAAAACCGTTTGTCCTAACGTAATCTGTAATAGATTTAGCTTCACTAAGAAATTTAGTTACAAAATCATCATCGCTTCCTGTAGAACTAATTGGCGTACTTGTTGAACTTGAACTTCCACTTCCACCTAATATCGGAGCATCCACTGCAAATTTTGAATTTTTAACATAAACTGTTATCTTTTCACTCTCAAGCTTTTTTTCATTCATATCATTAACAATATTGTTCGAAAAAGCCACAATTAAATTCATTACAAATACTGCCAATGCAAGTGAAATTACCGATTTTATCCAATTTTCGACTAACTTTTTAGCTTTCAAATATTGATTAGGTTTTTCTCCTTTTTTTCCATTAATCAATCCCAAAAATGGTAAAATATTAATTGTTGGTGAAATTCCAGAAACTACAGTCACTATAGACATATATATAAGAACAACAATCATAGCTCCACATGCTATATATAAAAATACTCTATATGCATTTCTAACAAAATTTTTAATTGTTTGAAATTTCTCTTCTTCCTTCTCTTTTTTGTTATCCTTTTTATCCGCTGTCTTTTTATTCTTAGAATTACTTTTTGCTTTAGTTTTATTTTCTCCAAAAAAGTCTATTCCTAACAATCCCGAATTATCATATAATATATCTTCAATTGTTGTCTTTATTCCAGCTGGTAATTTTTCATTTGTTATCAAATCTTCTGCATCTATTAATATATCATAATCTTCTGGCTCTCCATCTTCTTCTACAGTTTTAAAATTTGCCTCTTTTTTTACTTCTTCTATTGAATATGCATATATATTATTATTTAATGTTTGACACATAATGCAAAATAGACATATACAAATCATACAAATTTTTTTAATTACTTTTTTCAATTAATATATGCCTCCTTTTAATTATAATCTGAAATATCAATTTTGCCATTTGCATTTACTATAACTCTCAACTTGTTTTCATTTGTATTATTAAGTACGAATATTATTCCCAGTCTATCTGTATTTTCTTGATATTCGTACTTTTGAACTTCCATTGCCGTTGCATCTACTAATCCATTTTTATAAATATATTCCTTTATTGCTTTAATAAATTCACTTTGATTCTTTATATGTTTTGATATATCCTCTGTTATACCATTTATTTCAATAGAAACATTATCTAATTGATTTTCACTATATTTAGTATTACCGGTCTCTTCCTTATTATAAAAAACGTCATTAGTCGTAGAATCATTTGATGAATTTGTTGAATTTGTAGTATTTAGATTACTATTCACAGTATTATTAGTGCTGTTTTCATTTGATACAGTATTAGAAGTCACTTCATCTTGCACATTATTTTTCTCAATATTATTAGTTGTGTTCACATATTCATCATTACTAGTTGTATTTAATAATGTTAAATCAGCTATAAAGAATAATACAATAGTTAATAAAATTACCAGTATTATTATTAAAATTCCTATTACTTTTGTTTTTTTCATAATCTATCTCCCTTCAATTAATTAATACGAAAATATCCAGTAATTTTGTGCTGCAGCATTAATTTCTGATTTCGTAAATTTCCTATCGTTATATCCTTTATTTATAGCATTATTTTTATTTGGATCTTTTACTATAATTCCATTATCTCCTTCAATTCCTGCTAAAACAATAAAATGTCCATGTGCTGTAAATAATCCTGGACCTTGTGAAGAAATAACCAAAGCTCCTGATTTCAATGCATTTACTACTTCATCTATACTGTTTGTTTCCTTCATAGTTCCTGGTACACCAAAATGTTCCTTAGCTGCTGAAAAATATGACCACGATGTTCCTTCTCCCCAAACATAGTATGTATTTCCACACCAACTTACTGCATCAGCTGGTGTTATTTGCTTATGAAGTATTGTAGATGCTACCATAGCAAATGCTGTAGGTCCACAACCACAGTTTCCAATATTCGAGCTTCCATATGCAACATCTGAATAATCTCCTTGGTAATATTGTACAAAACCACTTACAGACACATTTTTAGAAGATTTATTTGTATTTAAATTCTTAATGTCATATAAAACTGTCATATCATTTCTATCATTTTGGCTATTTTCAAAAGTTGTTGCTGTTGAATCCCAAACATCCCTAAAAAACATATTCAATGCTCCTAGAAATGTCTCTGCTTCATCATCACCATTTGAATTGCCACTTCCACTGCCTGTCCCAAAATTATATGTATTATTTAACCCTACTGGCATTCCACCATTAAGACAAGAACCCCCATTTTGTATCCATTCTACAGGATTTAATGAATTTAAAAAATCTTGTGATGGTATTTTATTATAATCTTTTAATAATATTTCCAATACACAACAAGTTCCATTATCATATTTATGCCCAATAGGTTGTCCTTTGTACATATACCATCCTATAACTCCACCTCCGCTGTCATTACCCTTTGCATCTCCCATAACACAAGGTATTGTTTTTCCATCTTTTGTATGTATGTCCAAATAATCTCCTGCATTACCAAATAGTGGTGTAACTGCTACTAAATATCTATTTACCCCATCAGGAGTCTTTATATATGCCCAGTTATTTTCATCAGTTAATTTTCCTCCTGCTTCCCATAATTTATTTACTTTTTCTTGTCCTGTTCCTGGATACCAAGATATGTCTTCTTGCTCATATGTAGCACAACCATATTGTTTAACTTCACTTTCATCTGGTAATATAACTTTAGTTCCAGCACTAATAGGTGTTACTCCATCTTCTGCATTAACTTTAATATAATAACCATTAAAAAAAGAGAACAAAATAACAAAAATAAGTACCATTAATAAAATTTTTTTTAAAATTCTTTTTCTCATATATTGCTCCCTCCTTTATTTTAATTTTCTGCTTCATTTTTTAGTTATCACTATTTACTATACTAATTGTAAAATCGGCATCATCTTTTAAAGTTACTGCCATAGTAAATTTAGAATATGTAAATTCTCCACCTGTTGCATCTCTTATTGTAACTGTAAATTGGTAAACATTATCTGAAATTATCAAATAATTATCATCTATCTCATATGAATTTTGTTCATATAAAGCTTTTGATAAATAGTTTTTAAACTCATTAACATTTTTATAATAATTATTTTTTTGTACTGGATTCAATTTTGAATATACAAAATCATAATCTTTATAATTTAATGCTTGTACTACCCTGTCAACACAATATTTTGCCTGTGCTGCTGGTAAAAAAGCATTATAAGTATCTTTATTTTGTACTACACTATAATTATCTAATGAAACTGTATAATCCATCATATTTTTTGCATTAAAAACATAATTTCTTTGGCTATTACAAATCGCCCTATATTCAACATATTCATTATAATTCACAACCTTATATTCAGATATCATATCTAAATATAAATCTGTCCTATTATCATTTATATATTTCTTTAAATCTTCTAAGTTAGAATATTTAGCATTTTTGTAATCAATTTCTAGTATTGAATATAAATGTTCTCTATCAACTAATAAATCAAATTTATATCTTTCAAACAAGCCCTTCATACATAATTCTGTATCTTCATCAATATCATCATCCTCTTCTGAATATTTATTTTCTGCATTTTTTTCAATTATTTTACTACTATTTACCGGAACTGTATCTCCTTCTTTAAAATTCAAATAATTTTTTATTTTTAAATATTCATATGGATATATAGAAAAAGTATTAGAACTTGTATCTTTTTCAACCCATACAATTGAATCTTTTGCATCTTCTTCGCTTTTTCCATATCTTAGCTTTACAACATATAAACTTCTATTCTTATTTAAAATTTGCTCATATATTTTATCAATTCTAAATATTGGTGCATCAAAATCATTAAACTTTCTATAATTATCAACTGTAACTCCTAATTCATTTATTACATCTTTATCCATTAACATTGTTGGATCATCTAAATCATTTGAAGAATAATATAATGAAAGTCTATCTTTTAGCCAAAAATATGATTCCAAATCCGCAACTTCCTCTAAATACCCACCACTATTATTATTTTTAATATTATTATTTGTACCATTAGAAACATTTGTATTTTGAATATTATTTATTTCATTGTTTGTATCTGCTGACGTATTATTATTTGTATTGTTTACAGCATTATTATTTGTAGGAGAAGTTCCACTTTTTCTATGGGTAATTAATATTAAAACAATAACCAAGATAATTATAATAATAATAAAAGCTAATACCGTTATTAATCTTTTTATATCATCAGATTTTCTTTTATCCATCTTCATTATTCCCTTCAATATATTTTAATTTCCAAACATTTGAATTCTTTCTGCTCTAGATTTTCCATCACACACAAAACTAAAATGCATTAAGTCCTTTGTGCTTCCTGTCCAATCTCCTCCCCAATATAATGTATATTTATGAGCTATTTTTACAACATTAGAATCCGTATAAATTATTTGGTGCTTTAAATGACTTTCAGACATTGCCTCCCACTGTGATTTCGAATATGGCTGTTGTTCTCCATATGGATTTCCATCTTCATACCAATTTATATCCACTGCTGCACCATAAGTGTGGGCTGATTTAAATCCAATTTGTCCATATCCTGTTCCATCAATTCTGAAACATCCAACTGAGTTAATTACAAAATCAGGAGCCTCATTATATAAGTCATTAAAAAACGCTGTCCAAAGCTTAGCAAGCAAACTATTTACTTCAAGTGTAACTTCTTTTTTCACTATATTCATATTTGAACTATCACTAGGATTTTCCCACGCTCTTGTAGGAACTGTGATATTTACAATTTGTTTTCTAACATTAGCTTCAATTTGATCTGCGTTTGCAGGATTTTTATCAGCTGGTCTATCTGTTAAAAGCCCACCTGTTAAGCCTTTCCAAACCTCTGTATCCGACATTGCCATAACTTCTCTTACATCCGCATCTGTTACGACTCCATTAACAGAACTATTAGAATTACTTCCCCCTAAATCAATTATTCCAACACCATCTAGTACAAACATAATTCCTATAATAATCATAATAGAAAGCAAAATTGTTATAAATATTGTTACTATTCTTATCTTCTTAAACAATTGTAACCTCCCTTATTTAAGCCATTCCTCCACCTGCAAGCCTATCTTGAACCTGTCTAGGTACAAAAACTGTTGAACTATTTACTTGTGGCTGAGGATTATTAGCCTCTAAATTCTTTCCATATTCATTTTTACTACTTGTTGTTCTTTGTGAATATAACTTACCAACTGCTGTTTCAATATCTTGTTTCATTTCGTCATGCTGTCTAGCCTTATATATTTCTTCGAATCTTGATTTGTTATATTCTGGATGTTTTTTTACATAACTTGCATTTGCTTTAAAGTTTTGTTTTATTATTTCTTCTACAACAGCTCTATCTCTTTTATCTTTAATATTGTCCAATTGTTCTTGTAATGCTGCTGCACCTTCTTTTCCTAATACACTTCCTGCATCTTCAGGGTGATCAACTATTCTTTCTTTTAATAATTGCTCTATGACTTCTGAATTTTCGCTTTCTTTATCACCTAACAATTTAGCTTTTTCTTTCTCATATTCTTCCTCTTTTTGTTCTAAAGGAATATCATTTCTCTTGTTAATATTTTCTCTTGCTTGTTCTTCTATTTCTTTTACTTCATCTGGGCTTAATTCGCGTTCAATTTCATCTTTGAAATTCTCTTCAATGAAATTATGGAAATGTGTTGAAGCTGAACCACTTGTATCTTTTAGTAAGTTATTTAATGCACTCATACTTTCTTTATTCATATCAACTCTTTCATTTGCCATTTGGTTTGCAATTAATTGTTGATTTTTCTTTCTTTCTTCACTTAATCTATTAGCCTCACTTGCAACTTTTCTCATATCGTTTGTATTCATTTCAGGAACAGTTTGAACAAGTTGTCTAAATAATTCCGTTTTATCATATCCTTCACTTGAACCTTCATTTCCCGAACCAATTCTTCTGGTTTCGCTTACTCTTGTTAATGAATATAATTTAGCTTTTTGTTCTGTACTTAATCCATTATTTCTTGAATCTCTTGCAATTCCACCCATTCCAATCATTGTTACATAATCATTTGAACTTTTGTTAACCATATAATGTTGTCTTTGTAAGTTATATCCATTTTGCTTAGATAAATTAACATCATTAAGATTAACATTAATATTGTTTCCTGCGGCAAGTGCTGGTACTACTCTATTATTTCCTAATCTAAGTATTCTCTTACCATTACCTGTTGTATCTTCAGGTAATTGATTAACCAAATTAACTTTTCCCTTACCCATATAACCATTATTAGTTAATTCTTGTATCTTAAGTCTCTTAGCTTTAGGTGCATATAAATTTCTAACAAATAATGACTTTGGTTTAGAAGGTCCTTTAATTCTTAAATCTCTTGTTGTAATATTTCCTATTCTTGATTTTATACCATTTACATCACCATAAATATAGTTGTTTGTTGCTCCTGTAGGCTTGATGTTAACTCTTCCTTGCGATATAGCATTTCTAACACCTTGCCCTTGAGTCATTCTTACTCTTCCTCTATTTGTAGCATTTAAAATATTATTTGCATTTTGAGTTAATCTACGTGCTCCTTTTGATTTCATATTGTAGATCATTCCTCCACCTTGAAAAACAGGTCCCATAATTTGACGTCTTGCTGCAAATTTATTCATTACATTTCCATTTTGGAAAACTCCACCAATTCCATTTACAAGTCCAACTACAGCAGTAACGCCCATTCCACCGCCCATTGCTGGCATACCCATTCCAGCAGCTGATTGCGTAGCAGGTACTCCGCCATTTATATTACCATTATCAACGCCTCTCATCATTGGTATTCTATTTTGACTAAATCCTACCTCAGTTCCGACATTAGCAGAAGCAGGAGTACCTGAAACTTCTGGATTAGATAAAGGAGCCTTATCCAATATTTTTGCCTTAGGTCTTTCACCTTCTCCTCCACCAATTAGTTTAGAAGATGAATAACCATGTAAAGACATAGATATTGCTTTTTTCAATTGGGATTTCATAATCCAATAACCTCCTACTACAGAAGCTATCGATAAAAATATCGTTAACAATAAATTCATTTTTATTTTCCTCCTTTATTAAATCGCATAATTTAAAATTAATGTATAAATCATTGATAATAGTACTTGTATAAGAGATAAACTAATATACAAACCTGCCCATCTTCTAAAGCTCATCATTCCTTCTATATTTAAAATGTGCAATGCAGCTGCTATTGGCCCTATCATTGATAAAATCCATAGAGCAAACATTCTAACTATCATAAATATTATTACTGCTAAATTAACCCAAGCAAGCACAATAAATCCTAAAGTATACAGTCCTTTTTCTACCCACTCATCAACGTCTTCGATTCCCGCCATATATCTTGCATATCCAGCTGCAGTTGTACTAAAACTGTATCCTGCTGTTTCTACATTAACTCTAATTGGTAATTCAGCATTTTCTCTATTTTCTAAACTTTTAAAAAATGTATCACTTCCAAAAATACATAAGCCCATTATTACTACAGAACCAATTAACATAGCTATTGATGTTGTAAATTGTTCCAATCTTGTTTTTGCTTCTGCCTCTCCTTCCGGATTATCAAAAGAATGTCCTACAATTTGTATTCCATAAATAATTAACATTACTAGCAAAATCGCACTTGCTATATAAATAGATATATGTATTAAACCTGCTGCGAAGTTTCTTAAAATCATCCACGGTGAACCTTCATCATGATCTTTATTTCCTGTAAGAAAATTTACATCTAAAAAGTCTATATGTCCTACAGCTACATTATACAAATCTCCTGTCATTACTGGTATTTTTGTATCTTCTGCAAATCTTTTATCATCATCGTCTTCTTTTTCAATATCTATTACTTTTTGCCAATCTTCACCTTTTTCTTTATCGTAATTTCCTACTTGAGTATATTTATTTAAATCTCCTTCGCCATCTTTTTCAAGTTCATCTTTTTCATACATATATTGCCAGTTCAAAAAAGTATGATCAGTTGCTGTTTGTACCATATTTGCAATAAACTGTGGTAAATCTCCTAATATTGCTCTTACCCAATCTAGTCCTAGTGTTATTAATGTTCCAACTGGATTATGTTGAAAGTTTTCTTTTATTTCATTTAACCCTTCAACAGCTCCCTTAATAGTATTTACAAAATTTGTTCCAGCTTCAATTCCATTATTTACCACCTCGGTCGCAGGAGATTTAATTAAACCTCCTAAAAAGCTGTATTCTTTATCATCTATTTTTGCACTTTCACCTTTAGATATATCTTCTCCTGTATAAATATCTTTAAGTTGCGCTCTAAAATAGTAATTATTTCCCCAAGATTCTTCTTTAGCTGACATAACAATAACTGCACTCCAAGAATCTCCTTCATTATTCGAAGGTGCTCCATAAATATTTTTTAAATCTTCTTCACTAATTCCTGATATTGTTTCATAACTATCACTTCCTGTTCCGAACTCTTATTGTGTATTCATAAGCTGCATCATTCCAAGGAAGATATGAAAAAAACTTTCTTGATTTTTTTTCTATGGAAATAGTTGTTTTCATTTTCATTTCATTAGTTACAGTATCTCCTGTATACTGAAAATCATTTTTTAAGTAACTTAATATCTTATCATATTCTTGTTTTTTTAGATCATCCGTCCATCCGGTATATCCACCAGATGTCCAGTTAGTAATTTGTTTATTTATATCTTTACCTACTACAGCAAAGGATTTTATATTAAACATCATTATTAATAAAACACTCAATATAAAAATTTTATATACTCTTTTACTCACAACTACCTCCTTTCCTAAATCAATTCTTACACTATAATTGCTAATATTAATTTATAAATAAATGCTATAACTACTTGTATAAGAGACACTGTTACATACATTTCTGCCCAAGTTCCAAATCCCATCGTATTTTCTCTTCTAAAAACATTCATCGCAGCTATAATTGGTCCAGCCATTGAAAGTATCCACAAAACAAATACTCTTGCCATCATTATAACTACGGCAATAAGATTTATAAGAGCTAATAATAAATATGTCATCGTACATACAACTTTTTGTAACCACTCATTAACATCATCTGTTAGTGACATATATCTTACATATCCTGCTGCAGTTGTACTAAAGCTATATGTATTTTCAACATTAACTCTTATTGGTAATTCATAATTATCATCTTCTATACTACTATAAAATGCTTTCGTTCCAAAAATACATAATGCCATTATAACAACAGAACCTATTAACATTAAAAGTGATCTTTCAAATCTTTCTAATCCCTCTTTATATTCCGCCCTTGCTCTTGGATTATCTAATGATGTCCTTACAATTTTTATTCCAAACCAAATTAATGTTATAATTAAAATTGCACTTGCTACATATATACAAATATGTATTATAGTTGCCGCAAAATCTCTTAATTTTATCCACGCTGATCCATTTTTGTGTTTAAGGGTTCCATCTGGTTTAGTTGCAGTACTTCCTGTAAGAAAATCTGCATCTAAAAAGTCTATATGTCCAACAGCAACATTATATAAATCTCCAACCATTAATGGTATTCTTGTTTTTTTAGTAAAATCTTTTGAACCATCATTATTTCCATCTTGTTCAACATCTATTCCAGTGACAACTTTTGCTCCTTTTTCATATTTTCCAACATTCGTATATAAATTTCTTTCCTTTGCTCCACTTTTGTCGCCACTTAAATATGTATATGTATATAAGACTTTTGTTCCATCTTTTAATTGAATACTATTTGCAAGCCATTGAATTCCATCTCCTATCATTCCAAAAAAATCCATCAAAGTTGAAACTATTTTTCCCCACGGATTTTTCATAAAATCTGCAACCCAATCTTCAACTACTTTAGCCATAGTCTCAATTTTTTTTCTATCATCTGCAACAGTTGCATCTGCATCTTCATCACTAGTTACTTCTCCATCTATTTTATCTAAATCGTCTCCTGCAAATAATTTCTTTAAATAAATACTATATGCAAGTGTCGAATGATCAGTTCCAAAATTTCCAGATGCTTCAACAATAATATTTGTTTTCCAAGTGTATCCTTTTTTCAAATCTGATTCAGTAACACCTTCATCTAATCCCCACCATTTTTTTAACTCTTTAAGCGTATACCTTGTATGTGGTGCCTTAACCGTATATGTTATTGGTAATCCACTCTCTCCGGAATTGTATTTTATACTTACCATCTTTGGCTTCTACTATTTTTAAATAGGTTTTAAATTTCATTTCCTCTTTTAATGAATCACCTTCGTAACCCAGTTTTTTAGATTTTATCTCTTTTAGTATTTTATCTGATGTATTACCTTCACCTTCCCATCCTATTACTAATACATGTTTAGGAAAGATTCCCAAATATTTATCTCCGTAATCATCTTTTATAAAACCATAAGAACAATTTTCGAAAAGAAACAAACAAAATATTAGAATTATAAATATTTTGATAATTTTTTTATTCATAATTTGTCTCCTTTCTTTCTTACTTTAAATTACATTTAATATTACTGTGTAAATTATTGTTATTGCTACTTGTATCATTGAAAAAATAGCATATAATCTAATCCACGTTCTAAAACTCATTGGTCCTTGTCTTCCAAATACATAGAACACTGCTATAATTGGACCTATTATTGATAATCCCCATAATATAAACATTCTTGCTATCATTAATAATATTGCTAAAAGATTTACAATTGCTAAAATTATATATATAAATGTATATATAAATTTTTGCAATGGTTCTTCTAAATCTGTCGTTAATGACATATATCTTATATATCCTGTTGGTGTTGTACTAAAACTATATGTATCCTCTACATTTACCCTAATTGGTAGTTCGTAGGAATCTTCGCTTTTTATTGCATCACAAAATGCTTTCGAACCAAAAATACATACTGCCATAAATAAAATTGTTCCAATTAAAATTCCTAGTGCATTTCTTAACCTAGCTAATCCTGCTATTGCATCTGCTCTTCCTCTCGGATTATCTAATGTATGTCTCACTATATTTATTCCATACCAAATTAATGACATAAGTAATATTGCACTTGCTATATATATACTTATTCTTATAATTGCTCCTGCAAAATCACTAAAGTTGTTCCATATAGAGCTTTGGGAATGTCTTAATCCTTTTCCGTCTGCTTTTTTAGATTTATTTCCAGATAAAAAATTAATATCTAGAAAATCCACGTGATCTGAGGCTATCCCATATAAATCTCCAATAATTAACGGTATCTTCGTTGATATATCGAAATCATCTTCTCCATTGTCATTCTTATCTTTTTCTACCGTAATTGCTTTTACAACTGCTTTCCCTTTTTTATACTCACTTATCTTGGTATATTTATCTCTATTTCCAACACCATAACTATGATCATACGAACTTAAAGTAGGTGTATTGGTTCCGCCCAGATTTTATTTGTTCTTCTAAAAATTTTAATATTCTCTTATCTGTTTCTGTAGTATAATGTAATCCATCTGCTGTCTTATAACCATTTGACTTTAACTCAGCATAAAGATCTATAAAAGTAACATCTGAACTTAATCCATTTTTCAATGCACTGTTAAAAGCTGTTATATCTGAGTCTGTTGCATATGGATCATTATCTACAGGACCTACAGAAGCAAAAAACACTTGCGCACCTTTTGATGTCCATTCTTTTGCCTTATTATTAATTGCCTTTATATAATTATCTTTATTATATAAATCATTAACCCCCATAAGAATAACAAATGATGTTCCTGATTTTGCATAACCATCAACTGCCGGAAAAGCTGTACTCGTCATCCAGTCATATCCCATACTAACTTTACATTGGAATATATTTGATGAACTTGAATTCACTTCACTCAATCCAACCGTACGCGAATCACCTATAAAAACAATTTGATTCGTTGATTTTGTACTGCTTTTTGTAGTTGTTCCATCCCCATATATACCTGTATTATCAACTCCATCTTTATTATCTGTAGCCAAATCCTTATATGTATATAAAACAAGTGTATCTCTATATGTATCATCAGGAAGCGCTTGTACTAGGTTTGCAAGCCATTGTGCTCCATCTCCTAATACATGTCCTAGAGGATCCATAATAGTTTCCATTATTTTTCCTCCTGGATGCTCACAAAATTCTTCGACCCACTCTGACGTAAAATTCGTAATAGCTGACACAACATTTGCAACTGTATTACTTTCTGTTTTTTCGCTTATCTGAACTTCATCAATTTTATTTAAGTCTGCTCCTGTATATAATGATTTTAACCATATATTATAAGCTCTTTCTCCTTTTTGCGCTCCAACTATAATATTTGCATTCCAAGTATATCCTACTGATAAATTGCTTTTTTTTACATTTTCATCTAAACCAAAAATTTCTTTTAATTCTTTTATTGTAAAACGTTGATTAGCTCCTCCTACTCCTAAACCATATTTTATCGGATACCCTGTTTCTCCAAACTGAATTTCATATGTGTTAAGTATACTATGATATTTAATTATTTTTATATATGTATAAAATTTCATTTCCTCAGTTGGTTTACTTCCATTATATCCCAATTTATCAGTATTAAGTTGTTCAACAATTTCTTTGTCTGTTTTTGACATATATATTGCACTATCAACTACATACACAGGAGGATGCGTTATTTTTTCTGATGCCTTTTCTTTATAGAAATCATCTTTAACAAATCCATATGAAAAATTGCTCACAAAAAGAGACAAGAATAAAATAAATATAATTGTCACTAATTTAAAAAACTTTTTTTCCATTTCTTGTCTCCTTTCTTAAAATTATGCAATATACATTATTATTTTTTGTATTCCTGCTACCACTAAAGGTAAAAACAATAGTACTATATAAACTCTCATAAAATGTCCAAATGTCAATGCATTTCTAGCATTATTTCCTTCTGTTGGTGTTCTTCCAAGCATAGAATATACAGCAGTAAATGGTGCTACTATTATTAAAATTCCAATTATTGCCATTCTTGCAAACATAACTCCAAACCATAACAAATTAATAAGTTCAATAATCATATATAAAAGTGAATATCCTAATGATGCAAGTACATTAGAATTTAGAGTCATATATTTTAAATAACCTACGACATTTGTATTAAATGAGTATACATTCTCTACATTAACTCTTATTAAATATATCGAATTATTTCCATTTAAGAATATTTTTAATAATTTGTTATACAAATACATCATTATTATCATTGCAAAATACACACATCCGAATTATAAGTACTGCTTTAATAAAATTATCCATTATCTGTCTTGATTCAAAAGCTCCTTGTGGATTATCCCCTAATGCCGAACGTACAAATAAAATACTTCTCCAAATTAACATTGTTAAAAGTAATGCCGCTGCAATATACATTGCAATATGACTTGCACTTGAAACAAATTGTCTTATACCTTTCCATAATTTATTTGAATTACTACTTTTTGTATTATAAAAATCTATATCAAAAAGTTTCACTTTGCCTATAGATGAACTATAAAAATCAATTGGCATAACAGGAATTTCTGTACTAGATGTATATATTGTTTCTTTTTTACCTTGTTTATTATCTGCTGTACTAGAAATATTTGCTTCTTTTATTATTTTATAATCCTTTTCTTCAGTTTTATTAGAAGTATCGGATTTTGCATCTTCTACTTGTATTTTTTTGTTTAAATTTTTATTTGCTTCAATATCTCCTTTTGAATATGTGATTTTTTTAGCATCTTTCCATTTCATATTAGTTCCTGCATAATTTAATGCCATTTGAATTCCATCACCTATTCCGTGAAATATTCCAGCAAAAAATTCAATAATCATATCTTTTTTGTTTTGTGAATTTGTTTTTCCTGCACTCGATGAAAATACACCAGTAGTACTTACACTAACCTTTTGTTGATTAAACGTTTCACCTTGTTCATTATATGAATCACTACTTCCCATATATATATCTATAATTTGAGGATCATTTTCTCCAACTTTCATAGAAGCACCACAATAATCCAAAATAATTGCATTATATAATTCTGTATCTCCATTTTCCTTAAATTGAAATTGAAAAGTTTCAAATTCAGTCGAACTTTTGCTTTGAGTATCAGGTCCTGTATGTGAATAATGTATGTAATCTTTCCAACTTGCATCAGTATAATATTTAAAATATGCATATGAAGCAATTGCCGTAACAACATAATTTACACCATTATAATTAAATTCATACCATCCATATTTAGGATTTTGTGTAAAATCTGATACAGAAAAGCCACTACATGTCGCAGCTCCTCCAAAATATGTTAACTTAAAGCCTTGTTTTTTATCAATTTCGTCCATAGTAGGATTTGGTTCAGTATCATGTGGATACACTCCTGTTGGATAATCCGCAAACGAGACATTTACAAATAAATATTCAATTAAATTTATCATAATTATTGCCATAATTATAATCAGCTTGCTAAATTTCAAAAATTTTTTCATATATTTACTGCCCTCGTATAGATATCCTTTTCTAACTCTCTTTTGCCAACTTATTCAAGTTAGTCTCAACAAACTTAAATTCCTTTTGAGTAGGAGTAATTTGAAGAATAGCTGTTTCAGAGCCTACCTTCAAAAGTCCTTCACCCCTAGTACAAGTAACCAAAAATGATGCCTCTCCAGAACTTAATTTGAATACTTCTTGTAATAATGCTATTTCAGATTTATCCTGTGCTAAAAATAATTTTGTATCTGATGATGTAAGTACTGCCTGAGCCTCTGGTTTTTCATAAAAATCTTGGAATCTTTGTGAAATAATAGCAAGTGATACATTTCTTTTTCTTGCACGTCTAGCCATTTTATTTAAGAAATCAACTGCTTCTGGGAACGGAAGTAACATCCAAGCCTCATCAACTATAACTCTTTTTTGTCTAGCCTTTTTTCTATCCTCACTATTTTTCTTAACAAACTTTTCCCATATCCAAGAAAGTAATATTTGTTGTGCAAGTGGTCTTGCAAATCTTTCCTCTAATTGTGAAATATCAATATTTATAAATGGTGCTCCATCTAATAATTCAAATGTAGATTGTCCATCAAAATATGCCATTTGTCCACCAAATTCTCTTATGTATTGTTTCATAACTTTTAATAAGTAACTATAATGAAATCTATAGTCTTCATTATCATTTTCTTGAGCCATATGTTCTAGTCTTCTATACCATGAACCAATTGTAGGCATCAATTTTTTCTTTCTTCCAAAGCTTCCAACATTTCTTCCATTTTCATATAAACTCATTGGATCAGATGTAATTCCTAAAGCCGCATATTCTGCCGCAACAGATTCCGAAATTATTTGCTTTGTAAGCTCATTTACTTGTTCTGTTTTTGTACTACCTTTTGCCATTGTCATTAATGCTTGTGTTACGTCCTCTACCTTATTTTCTATATTTAAAACTTCTCTTTCTCTACCTGTTATAGCGTCTTTTGCTCTTTCAACTTCTATATCAAAAACATTTATAATAGTAGAAGAATTTGGACTTACTATAACATTTATTCCTCCTAGTGCTTCAGCAACTGCGTAATATTCACCTTCCGCATCTAGGGCCAAACTTTCAATTCCCATAAGAACTGATGATCTTGAAATTAAAGTTTTCATTGTAACTGATTTACCAGCACCAGACTTAGCAAATATAACCATATTATAATTTGTTAATGATGGATGGAAATTATCAAATAATATTGGTTCACCAGTTTGTTTATTTATTCCTAAAGGAACGCCAGTTGGATGTCCAACTTCTGATGTTAAAAATGGGAATACTGTACCCATTGATGGTCTATCAAAAATTTGCTTTTTTTGAACTGTATTTTCCATTAATGGTAAACATGTCTTAAATGCATCTTCCTGCATTGCCCACGCACTTTTTATACTAACTAATGACTTTGACATTTCATTTGAAAGTAGCTTTGTAAGTCTCTCTAAATCTTGCATACTATATGCAAATAATGTTGATACAATTGTTGCCTCATATAATTTATTAAATCCTGCAGCAATCTGGTCTCTTAAAATTTCTGTTTCATATCTTTTCTGAGAAACATCACTTTCTCTATTGATATTTCCTTTATCACTTGCCATTAATCTTTCTGTTTCTAGTTCTACAATAGTCTTATTCAAATCATTTTGAGAACTAGCCTCTGAAACTGGATAAATATATATAGATGTATTTATATCTCCAAACATATACAAACTTCTAAATAACTCTGGGAAAGTACAAGATCTTGGAAGTCCTGAAACAAAGAAACTTCTTGCATATCTTGTAACATTAGATACTATTTCCATATGATCAAGTTTAGATGCATCTATACCTGCTGGAGCTATTATTTCTTTTATAGTTTTTTTATGTAATACCTTATATTCATCTTCACGCTTTTCTTCTTGGTCTTCCTCTCTTACCTTTTTCTTGAACATTGCCATTTTCTAATTCCTCCTTCTCAGTTTTAGCTTGTGTGTCTTTATCTTTTTCTATTTTTTCAATTGCACTTTCCGCAACCTCTTCTCCAATGTATCTCTTATGTTTTTGAATTATTTCCTTTGCCTTTTTTTGAACAAGCTTTTCTTGATTTTTTTCCATTTCCATAGCTTTTATTTCTTTATCTCTTCTTGCTTCTCCGATTTTTTGATTTGCTAATGATACTGATTCTTCTTCAATCTTTTTATCTAATAACTTTAGTTTTTTCTCTATAGCATCTGGAGCTGTTGAATATAATTCATCAAATCCTGCTTGTTTAATTTTTTCCATCCAGAATAAGTCTGACTCATCTCTGTTATAAGCTATATATAAAAGTTCTGTTAATTCTTCAGAATTTAAAACTCTTCCTGTTACTTGACACGCAAATAATGAGTTTATAACAGCTCTTGCTCTTGTATACAATTCTGAGAAAGCCATATTTTTTACTTCAGATTTATCAAAATCTCCTGCTACTATTTCAGATTGATAACAAGGAATAATTACATAATATCTTTTATTTAAAATACTTCTATTTAAACTTTGTCTTTCAATATCTCTAATTATATCCTCTGTATATTCTTTTAAGTTTTTTTGTTTTACAAGTTCATATTTTGCTTTTTCTATTTCTGTTATTGATGATGTTTTATCTTTTAAAAGTCTATCATATTCATCTTGTAAGCTTAGGTATTTTTTATCTATATCTGATAATCTGCTCTTATATCCATCTATACTTCTTTCTAGGTTAATTGTTCTTGTTTGTATATATAATTGTACAGGATGTCTTAATGTATTTAAAAATGATATAAATCCTTGTTCTACAGAAACCTTTTCCATTTCTGACATTAAATCGTAGTTTATACCTTGGCATTCAACAACCATTAAAAACTTTCCTCTTTTTTGGATTATCATATTATCTTCAATTCTATCGAAATCCATAAAGTCAATTATTGATTCTGGTGTATAAATAACCTGTGATTTTTTTACATGACTTTTTTCATATTCTGCACTTGCTTTTTCTCTTTCAGCTCTTTTTTCTTTTGCTCGTATAGTAAACCATACAAAAATTAAAACTATAACTACAATTCCTATTACTCCTGCTAATAATATTAATAGCTGTACCATATTATCATTACTCATCATTCTTCTCCTCCGTAAAAAAAGTATATATTTTGTTTTTTTGCATTTTAAACTTTATATATCTCATTATTATTTGATCTATATATTCTCCTCCTGCTTTTCTTGTAAGCTCAAAATTATTTGAATCTGGAATTTTGAATGATGTTATAGCAAAACCTATTAATCCAAATATTCCTGCACAAATTATTCCTAATGATGTAAAATTTATTAAACTACCTATTAATCTAAAAATAAAATACGCCATTCCGGCCATAACCGAAGTTACTATAAGTGCTTTTGTTGTAAATATATAAAAAAATCTTCCTTCACCTTTAGTATTTCTTGGTATATTATATGGTCCTCCTGCCATAGTATCACTCCCTTTTTTAAATCTAATAATACATTTTTATTATAACATAAAAAGCAAAAAAAAAATACAATTTATGATAAAAAATATCATAAATTGCACTTTTTAATATAATTGTAATATTTTCGTAATATCTTTGTAATTTTATTCTCCATTTTGAACTACTTGTGTTCTATCATATGTATTTAAAGAGCTTTAACCTCCATTTACACTTATTATAAAACTTGCTATTGATGTCGCACCAAAAACTAACATTATTCCAATTATTATTGGAAACATTTTCTTCTTTATTGCTTCTCTAGTTTCTGGCATTGATGTTATTAATTCAAATCCTAAAAATGCTATCATAATAACTGTTGTTATTCCAGAAGCTATTTGTAAAAAGCCTAAAATTTTTCCTACAACTTCGGCCAAATCTGAGTACTTATCTTCTGTTGGATCTGTAGGACGTATCCCTTTTACGATTCCACTAACAGATATTCTCCCATCTGTTGCTTCCACTTTACTTTGAGGAATAATTCCAAAGCTACAAATTATAATCATAAATATTATTAACATTTTTTCTGCTTTTCTCATAATTTTATCCTCCTATCGCTCCTAAAATAAATCCAGCAATTGTAACTGCCGAAAAAACTAATATTATACCTAGAATAACTGGTAACATTCTTTTCTTTAATTCTCCTTTTATTTCAGGTGTTGCAACAATATATTTGTATCCTGTTGTTCCCAAGACTAAAACTAGAACTAATCCTGATATTATTCTCAAAAAGCCAAGAAGTCTATTAACAACTATCTTTAAGCTTTTTGTTTTCAGTACAGCATCTTGTGTTAGCTCTGCTTCAAATCCACCTACATCATCACTTAACTTTGCCGCTAATATGAAATTTGGACTAAAAATATTTATTAATAATAAACTTATTAAAATCAATTCTGGCAATCTTTTTAATACATTCATAAGATCTCTCCCTTCTTTTGTCTAAAATATTCAAAAAAATTCTATCATTTTTATTATAACATAAAAAAGAACAAAAAAAAACAGTTTATGATAAAATTTACCATAAACTGTCTTTGTTCTAATTATGCAGCTACTCCAATCAAGAATTTAGCAACTGATGTTGCACCGAAAACTAATACTATACCAATTATAATTGGTAACATTTTCTTTTTCATTTCATCTTTTACTTCTGGTGTTGAAATAATATAATTAAATCCTACAATAGCTATCATTAAAACTGCAACAATTCCTGATGCTACTTGTAAAAATCCTAATAGTTTTCCTATTACTGATGCCAATCCTTCTGCAGCTGTTGTTGCATTATCACTTTTAGCCTCATTCTCTACTTTACTAATTGCATTAGTAGCATCTGCAAAACACATATTGTTAGGCATAATTACAAACATAGATACAGCTATCATTAAAATAGCAAATACTTTATAAACTGTTTTCATACGTACTCCCCCTTTCCCATAAATATATATTTTTTTAAATTTAATATCTTTTTAACCAGCTCTTCCGAATGAAGCTATCATTATAGAAACTATTGCCATAGCAACTCTCCATATTACAAATGCTCCAAAACCAAATGCCATTCCTATAAAAATTGTATGTAAACTTTGTTTAGCAATGTCTCTTTGCTCTGGTGATGCTCCACTTGCTAGATACCTAACACCTGTTACTGAAAGTGCTATTGTTGATATTCCTGCAAGCAAAACTATTAATATTCTATTTATTGCCTTTACTATATTTTGAAATAATGTAAATGTTGGACTTAGTATTCCTTTAAAATCCTTTGTCGGTTCATTCATAAATGTTGATGCCGCTGAAAAAGCTTTACTTACCCAACTTCCATCATCTGCTGTCGACTTTCCTGACTTATCTGTCGCATATACGGATGTGATTGAACTTGTTAAAAATATTATTATAAAAGCAATTGTTGATATAAATATTTTTTTCATATTTCAATCACCCACTTTCTTATATATTTCTTCCTATATATTAAATACATAAAATACGAATTTTACTATACTTGCACTACAAAATAATAATACTGCTCCTATTAATAATCTTCTTCCAAAATTTAGTAATTCCAATTTTGCTTCTGGTCCTCCACCTCCATGAGGTCCTCCCATCATTCTTAATCCTAATTCTCCAGACAAATGCTCATTTCCTGTTAATAACATTCCAAATCCGAATAATGCAATTGATACAACAGTTAAAATTCCTCCTATTATTTGAATAAATCCTAATATTGGATTTACAACTTGGTGAATAAATTTTACAAATGGATTAGATAATTGTTCCGCTGTTCCACTTATTCCATCAGGATTTAGGGCTTTTGTAAAACTATCTCCTGTTATGCTAGTATCTATAGTTGCTTCTTCATCTTTGTCAGTTGCAAAAATAGAATATTGTGAGCTTATAAAAAAACTAAATATTAAAACTAAAATTATTATTTTTAAACATTTTTTCATCTTTATCACCCACTATTCTTCCTTATTATAAATCTTTTTATTTTTTTTTGCAATATTTATTCAAATTTTCGACAATATTTTTATATGTTTCAATCAACATATTAACTGCCTCAATCTTAATTTTACATTAATTCTACTAATTTGTCAATACTTGGAATGCTTCGCATTTCACATATATCTAGAAAAAAATTTTGTTGACAAAAAAAATATCAAATAGTACAATAAAAAAAATTTATATTAACAAATTACAGAAAGGACTTTAATTTTTATGAATTCATCTAAAATAACATTACTTTTAACAAAGAAAAATATTCTAATAACAATATTGTTACTTATATTAATACTATCAATAATAACTTTGACATATTTATATAAAAATCCAAAAATTCCTGTTTTATGTTACCATAACATTGCAACACAAAACGAAAAAGAAAATTATCCAGAAGAATCGGATTGGACCATCACAACAGATAATTTTAAAGAACATTTAGATTACTTAAAAAATAATAATTATAAAACATTAACTCTGGATGAATTTTACAATTGGAAAATAGGAAACTTAAATCTTCCTTATAAAAGTGTTCTTATAACTTTTGATGATGGATTTTTATCAAATTACGAATATGCCTTTAAACTTTTAAAAGAATATAATATGAATGCTACTGTATTTGTTGTTGGTTCTTTTATTGATAATTCAACTACAAATGAATGGAATGGCAATATAAAGACATATATGACAAAAGATATATTAGAAAATTTAAAAAATGAATATCCTAATATTGAAATATATTCTCACTCTTATAATTTACATTATCAAGGTGCAATTAATCAAAATAAAGATGTTCTTATGCAAGATATAGAAAATTTTGATAATTTTTATCCTAATACTGATATTCTTTGTTATCCTTTTGGCCAATATAATGATAATATAGAAGATTGTTTAAAAGAAAGTAATTATAAAATGGCTTTTAGATATGGACCAAATAAAAAAGATTATAAAAAAGCTAGTAGGAATGATAATATTTATGAAATCCCTAGGCTTAATGTTTCTCACGGTATGAGTGTTTTTAAGTTTGCTTTAAGACTTTTTATGTATAATTAAAAATAGATTTGCATAATTAATGCAAATCTTATTTTTTTGGCGGAGAAAGAGGGGTTCGAACCCTCGCGCCGATTACTCGACCTAACAGTTTAGCAAACTGTCCCCTTCACCACTTGGGTATTTCTCCAAATTGTATATATAAAATTATAAAAAAACCGTAGAAGATTGTTTATGACAATTTTTCTACGTTCTTTTTTGGCGGAGAGGGTGGGATTCGAACCCACGGTAGGCTACAAACCTACGCCAATTTTCAAGACTGGTGCCATAAACCAACTCGACCACCTCTCCAACTGTTTTTGACTTTCATCAACAACAGTTTATATACTAACATATTTTTTAGTTGTTTGTCAATAGTTTTTTATTATTTTTTTTATTTCCTAATTTTTAGGCTATTTTTCTCATTCTTACCCAAAAAATCTATTACTTAAACAACTATTTTTATTTACATATATTCATAAATTAGAATTAAAATAATTGCACTTATATATGCAAATACACATAATGATACTCCCACAATTCCTGTAACTAATCCTGCTTTTCCTATTTTGCTTCCAAATCTTTTTATAGTTTTAGTTCCAAATATAATTGCAAGAATACCTGTAGGAAGGCTAATATACCAAAATAAATTTAATATTATTGATATTATTCCTAATGGCAAACTTGCTACTGCCATTGCACTTTTATTTTTTATTTCTATATTTTCTTCATTCATAATATATTCATCCCTTTCTAATTTAATTAAAAAACATAATTATTAAATTTTTTCTATATTTACCTATTTTTATATTTTAATTCTGAAATTAAACTTAAATCATCAAGTTTATTTACTTTTATCATATCTTCAGATACAGTAAATAAATTATCATTTATCCAAATACCTCTTAAAAGTTTGCTTTCTCCATAAGAATATCCTATACTTGTATTTTTTTCGTGTTCAATAATTCCCTTTAATTTGAATCCATCTGTTAAGTTAATATTATAAACAAAATATCCTTCTGCTGTATAGGTTTTATTATATTTTGTGTAGATACTTTCCATATCACTTATATTATCTTCATTATCTACATTTATTTCAAAATCAGATTCATATTTATTTACAGGTATTGCAAGTAATCCTTTTTCTTTTGAGAATAATAATGCCTTATGATTTGTTAATATTGCAGAAGTTGTTCTACTGTCTCCTATTACAGTTTTTGAAATTTGAATAGGATTATTTATATCACTTACATCAAATAAAGCCATTTTCATTCCTGTAATTATTGCCGTTGTTCTTTTAACTTTTCCAAATGAATCTCTATATACTTTTTCCTTTGTTTCCATTCCAATACCAATTAAATGATTTTCGTCATAAGGATGTAAATATGTACTATATCCTGGTATTTTTAGTTCTCCTAATACTTTTGGAGAAGTTGGTATAGATAGATCTATTGCATATAATGGGTCTGTATTTTTATATGTGACCATATATGCTTTATTTCCTAAAAATCTTGTTGTATACATTCTCTCGCCTTTTGACAAATATTCTGTGCTTCCAATCTTTTTTAAATTTTCATCAAATATTACAATCCTTGAGCCTTCATTTCCTGATAAAGCAACCCTTAGATTATTTTGATATTCATCTAGTGAAAATTGATTTATTGTTGAGCCTTCTTCTTTTGTTTTATTATTATATTTTAAACTTCCATCATCATTTATTTTAAATTTGTATATAGTTGTATATTTATTATAGTCATAATCTGCCATTTCAATATTTCTTATAAAACCTATAATTCCTTTTAATAAAAGGTTTTTTATATTTTCAAAAATTGGTGTTTTATTATTATTATATTCACTATTTACTAAATAAATATTATTTTCTGAAACATAAGCATTTTCAATATTAAATAGGTATTCACTTAATTTTACACTTTCGTTTGTGTTTAAATTAGTACTTGCTATAATTGTTTGATAATTTGTTGCTTCCCCTTTTAAATATTTTATATTATTTAAACCAATTTCTTTTTTCTCATTATTTTCCATATAATATGTCACAATTTTATCATTTTCTTTTCTTAACATATCAGAACATATAACTAAAATCTGTCCATTTATACACCTTGATGTATAATATCTTGAATACACGACATATTCATTTATCTTTTTTATTCTTGTTTTATCTGATATATCATAAGTTGTAACCATTGTATTATCATTTGAATACTTACTATAATATGTGTATTGACTTGATGACGTGTAATTTGTAGATATAACTACAAGTTTACCATTATATAAAATTATATCTTCTGGCACATATCCAGGATTACTTAAACTTGCTTCTATCTTCATATTTTCTGGATTTTCTACATTTGTTATTAAAACATTATTTTCTGAAATCGAGTATACATAATTTCCATCTGTTTTTGTTATATCTGCTTCATCAACATTTTCAACTTGAATATTTGTTGTTGAATAATCGTTTTCAGAACTCGTACTTTCCTTTTGGTTTGAATTTCCTTTTTCTGCAGTTGATGTATCAACAGCAGATTCTAGAACACTATTTATTCCACCATTTGTTATAGTACTTGAATCTGTTGTTACTCCTAAAGAGCCATTTACTCCTCCCCTTAAAAATCCTAGACAAGCATACGGAATTCCTCCTAAAATTTTAGGTATTATACTCCCTTTGTCATTTTGATTATTATAAATTGACATAAGTTGTTTTTCTGATTTTATGCTTTGTAGTTCTTCTGTTTGTACATTGTTTTTACATATTCCTACTATTATAGAAATTGTTAAAATAATAAGTATAATTACTGCTATTATTTTTTTATTTTTCAAATTTATCCCCTCCTATATTCAAAATTATACTAATAAATTTTTATTTTGACAATAGACATAAAAAAATTTAGGATATTTTTTAAATACCCTAAATTTTTACCATTGCTCTATTTATAGCTTCTTGCTCCTCTGGAGTAACTTTATATTTAGACATACCATTTTCAATTGGTTTTGCATAAATATTTGACATATCTCTTGAATATATTCCATTAAATACTATTCCATTATTTTTTTCATCTAATAAACATACTGTAAAACTTAAATCACTTCCAGTGTCTTTATATGCATTATACCTATAAATTCCTACTTTTTGAATGCAATTTTTAGTTTTATTATCTAATTCTTTATAATATAATGAAAGTTTTCTAATTTCTTCTTCTGAGCCTGAAACTCTTCTCATATAATTATCTAAATCTTCTTTTATATTTTTTCCGTCCCCTAGTTTTTCCATAAAAATTTTATCTTTGTTATGTATATTTCTTATTCTAATATTACTTATAATTGACCAAATTAACAAAACTATGTTCAATATAAATATAATTATTAAAAATAAATCACTATGTAAAAAACTCAATTTAATCCTCCTGTTCCTTAATCATGTTTTATCAATCCAAGTATTCTTTCTAATTCATCATTATTTGTATAATTTATTATTATTTTTCCACTACGTCTTCCTGCATCTATTTTTACTTTTGTTCCAAAAAATCCTTGAAATTTATCTTCTATATCTCTATATACAGCTGCATATTTTTCTGCTGTATTTTTATTATTTTTTTGATGATGTATTTTCTTTTCTGCTTGTCTTACAGAATCTCCTCTTTCTATCATTCTTTTGGCCATTTCTAATTGCTTGGCTGGGTCAGTAATAGCAAGAAGTGCTTTACAGTGTCCCTCTGTAAGTTTTCCTTGTTTTGCAAATTCTAAAACTTCTGGACTTAAATTTAAAACTCTAACAGAATTAGCAATACTACTTCTTCCTTTTCCTAATACTTTTGCAATTTCTTCTTGTGTCATATTATAATCTTCCATTAAAGCCCTTATTCCTGCAGCTTTTTCATAAGCATTTAAGTCTTCCCTTTGCATATTTTCTATTAAAGAAATTTCTTTATTTTTTCTATCATCATCATCTCTAATAATTGCTGGTATTTCTGTAAGTCCTGCTTTTTTTGCGGCTCTCCATCTTCTTTCTCCAGCAATAATTGCATAATATCCTTCTTTTTTAGTAACAACTATTGGTTGTATAACCCCATACATTTTAATTGATTCTGCAAGTTCTCCTATTGATTCTTCATCGAAAAACTTTCTTGGTTGCTCTCTGTTAGGCTCTATATCTATTAATTTTAAGCTTTGTAAAGAATCATCTGATTGCATTTTCTCTTCTTCAACAACTGGCATTGAAAATAATGCATCTAACCCTTTTCCTAAACCTGTCTTTTTTACCATTTCTACTGTTCCTCCCCTATATTATTTATCTTGATGCTCTTGCTTTTTGTTCTAGTTCGTTCCATTTTAAAAATTCTTTTGCAAATTTTTCATAACTTCTTGCACCTTTTGATTTTGGATCATATATTGTTATTGGCATTCCATAACTTGGTGCTTCACTAACCTTTACATTTCTTGGTATTACTGTTTTATATACTTTATTTTGAAAAAATCTCTTAACCTCTCTAACTACTTGGTTTGCAAGGTTTGTCCTTATATCATACATGGTTAAAATTGCACCCTCAACATACAAATTTTTGTTTAGGTGTTTTCTTACTAGTTCAACAGTATTCAAAAGTTGCCCAAGTCCCTCTAAAGCATAGTATTCACATTGCACTGGTATAAGTACACTATCTGATGCGGTAAATGCATTTAATGTAATTAGTCCTAGTGATGGTGGACAATCTATTAAAATAAAATCAAATTTATCTTTTATAACATCTAATTTTTCTTTCATTCTTTGTTCTCTTGACATCATAGAAACTAACTGTACTTCAGCTCCCGCTAAGTTCATATTAGATGGTGATATATATAGATTTTTGATTCCAGTTTCTTGTATTATATCTTCTGCTGCCACATCTGTTATTAACAAATCATAAGTTGATAAATCAGATTCTTTTTCTATTCCAAGACCACTTGTTGCATTTCCCTGTGGATCTGTATCTATTAATAATACTTTTTTCCCTCTTTTTGCTAAAATTGTGCTTAAATTTACTGTTGTGGTTGTTTTACCAACACCACCCTTTTGATTTGCTACTGATACTATTTTTCCCAATTTTCTTCCTCCATTTGTACCAAAAGGACCGGTTCTTTTTGATACATTTTGTTTTTATGTTAGCTTTTTTCTTTGATTTTTTTCTCTTTTTTTCAAACAATTTTAATATAAATAATAATATACAAATATTACTAAAATGTCAATATAAAATTTTTATTTTTTGAATTTTATATTTTTCATTCTATTTTTATTTAAAATAGATGTGTCCTATGTTGCACAGCAACCGGAATTGAGCCCATTCATACTAAATTTTTATGACCCTTTCGACATTTTTCGACAAAATTCGACAAAATGTGACAAAAATAACCCCTGAGTATTACGCATACCGAACATTCTAAAAATTGTTCCACAAAAAAATTGATAATGTTCCACGATTTGTTTAACATTATCAATTTTATATAAAAACTATTTTAAAGGTTGTTTTGCAGGTGTTCCTGCTTTTCTTGGATACTTTTTAGGAGTTTCTTTTATTTTTTCAATCATAATTATATTTCTCTTCATATCAGTTCCCGGTAAACAAAATTCATCTACTGATTTTATTTTTCCTCCTAATTCTTTTAAGGCAAACTTAGCATCATTTAATTCCTCTTCTACTTGGCTTCCTTTCATACAAATAACTTGTCCACCAACCTTTACTGCTGGAAGTAAATATTCTGCTAAAACACTTAAGTTTGCAACTGCTCTTGATACAGCTATATCAAATTTTTCTCTATACTTCTTATTTTGACAAAATTCCTCTGCTCTTGAATGTATAGCTTCCATATTTTCTAACTTTATTTTTGCTTTAACATCATTTAAAAAATTTATTCTTTTATTTAAAGAATCTACTAAAACAAAATTATTACTTTCATTCATAATTGCAAGTGGTATTCCAGGAAATCCTGCCCCTGTTCCAATATCAACTATTTTTTTATTTTTTACAATATATTTTTGAATTGTAAGGCAATCCACAAAATGCTTTAAAATTATCTCATCTTGCTTAGTTATTGCTGTTAAATTTATTTTTTCATTCCATTCTAAAAGTAAATTCATATATTCATAAAACTTTGATATTTGATTTTCTGTTATATCTACATTAATTTCATTTAATAATTTTCTTAATTTATCATTAAAATTATTTTCCATTTAATTTTTTCCTTTCTTTTAAGCTTTATTTTTCATTTGTAAATAAATTAAAAGTACATTTATATCAGCAGGTGAAACTCCTGATATTCTTGAAGCTTGACCAATAGACAATGGTTTTATTTTATCCAATTTTTGTCTAGCTTCTAAGCTTAATCCTTTTATATCTTGATATATAATGTCTTCTGAAAGAGTTTTACTTTCCATTTTCTTAAATTTAGCTACTTGTTCTTCTTCCATTTTTATATATCCTTCATATTTTATTTGAATTTCGACTTCTTCTTTTTCTTGAGCTGAAAGTTCAGGCATATTTTCATCAATTTGAGCTAAATCTTTGTATCTAATTTCGGTTCTTTTTAGTAATTCAGAAAGTTTAGAACCTGTAGATAATGGTGTCGTTCCTTTTTCCTCTAAAAATTTATTTACTTTTTCAGATGGTTTTACAATGGTTTTTCTTAATCTTTCCATTTCTTTTTCAATATTAGCTTTTTTCTGTAAAAATTTTTGATATCTTTCCTCAGATATAAGTCCAATTTTGTGCCCAATCTCAGTTAATCTTAAATCTGCATTATCTTGGCGAAGCAATAACCTATATTCAGCCCTAGAAGTCATCATTCTATATGGTTCATTGGTTCCTTTTGTAACAATATCATCTATTAAAACTCCAATATATCCTTGAGTTCTATCTAAAATAACAGGATTTTTTCCTTTTATTTTTAGTGCACTATTAATTCCTGCAATTAAGCCTTGGCACGCAGCCTCCTCATATCCAGAAGTTCCATTTGTTTGTCCTGCAAAAAATAAACCATCTATATCTTTATATTCTAATGATAATTTTAATTTTGAAGGATCAATTGAATCATACTCTATTGCATAAGCAGGTCTTGTAAATTCACAGTGCTCTAAACCAGGTAAAGTCCTATACATTGCAATTTGAACATCCTCTGGAAGTGATGAACTCATCCCTTGAGCATACATTTCATCAGTATCAAGACCTACTGGCTCAATAAATACTTGATGTCTTGGTTTATCACTAAATCTTACAACTTTATCCTCAATAGATGGACAATATCTTGGGCCTGTTCCTTCAATTTTTCCAGCATACAATGGAGATCTATGTAAATTTTCTCTTATTATTTTATGAGTTTCCTCATTTGTATAAGTTAAATAGCAATCTTGTTGCACAAAGTCTTTTACTTCATCATCTAAAGAAAAAGGAACTATATCTTCGTCTCCCTTTTGAACTTCCATTTTGCTAAAATCAATACTTTTTCTATTAATTCTTGCAGGTGTTCCAGTTTTAAATCTTATTAATTTAACACCTAACTTCTCAAAACATTTAGCAAGTTTATTGGCTGGAAATACACCATCTGGTCCACTTTCTTTCGAATAATCACCTATAAATATTTTTCCTTCTAGATATGTACCTGTTGCAACAATAATATTTTTGACATTGTATATTGCTCCAACATCTGTCTCTATAGATTTAACTTTTCCGTTTTCTACTTCTATATTTACAATCTCTGCTTGTTTTAATTCCAAGTTTTCTTGTTTTTCCAATGTATGTTTCATTTCCATTTGATATCTTTTTCTATCTGCTTGTGCTCTTAAAGAATGGACAGCTGGACCTTTTGATGTATTTAACATCTTAATTTGAATCATAGTTTTATCTATATTTTTTCCCATTTCTCCACCTAGGCAATCTATTTCTCTTACTAAGTGTCCTTTTGAACTTCCCCCAATATGAGGATTACAAGGCATATTCGCAACTGCCTCTAAACTTATTGAAAACACTAAAGTTTTCATTCCCATTCTTGCTGATGCCAATGCTGCTTCACAACCAGCATGACCAGCACCTATTACTGCAACATCATAATCACCTGCTACATAACTCATTTTTATAATTTCCTCCTTTTTTCAATAATTCCTGTATGTGTACATTTCACTGTACTTAGCCCATTTGGTTTTTCCAGTTTTTTCCAGTTTTTCATTTTTTCCGTGGAACAAGAATTTTTGTTTTGTTTACATAAACCAAATATGTCTTTTAAAATACTTATATCTGTATGTTTATATAGTATTATTCATTTTTTATTCCTTATAATTTTTTTAATTTTGTGTTTTGTTTTAAATTTGCTTCACAATCAAATTTAAAAGATTTTGCATTTTTGTAATAAACATTATCGCTTTTCGTATAAAAATCTTTTATTTTGGATTTTGAAGCTTTAATTGTTGATTATTTTCCCAAACAAAATCTGGCAAAAATTTCATTAATAATTTCTTCACTCGCTTCTTCACCTGTAATTTCTCCTAAATCACTTAAAACATCTTTCAAACTAATAGCTACAATATCAATTGGCATATTAATACTCAAACTTTTAATTGCTTTATTCAAATTTTGGATTGCTTTTTGAATTTGAATTTTATGTCTTTCATTTGTAATCACAATATCATTATCCACATTTATTTGATTAAAATTAAATAAATCATTTATTTTTTCATATAATTTATCAATTCCCTCTTTTTTTAATGCAGAAATTTTAATAATATTATTAAATTTTACAATTTCAGGTGTATTTTCATCAATTTTTTGTTCCAAATCTATTTTATTTAATATAATAATAGTTTTTTTAGGATTAACAATATTTAAAATTTCAATATCTTCTTTACTCAAATCTTTACTTCCATCTATTATAAGAATTACTAAATCCGCCTCTTTAGCGTATTTTATAGATTTTTCAATTCCTATTTTTTCAACTTCGTTTTCGGTTTCTCGAATACCAGCTGTATCTATCAATTTTAAAGGAATTCCATTTATATTTACAAATTCCTCAATTGTATCACGCGTTGTTCCCTCATATTCTGTTACAATTGCCCTGTCTTCCTTTAAAATTGCATTTAAAAGTGAAGATTTCCCTGCATTTGGCTTACCTATTATTGCTGTTTTTATTCCTTCTTTTATTAATTTTCCATTATCAAAAGATGCCTCTAATTTATGCAATTTATCTAATACCTCTTCCATCTTTTTCTTTAAATCATCCTCTAAAACATCAGGTGTATCATATTCTGGATAATCTATAGAAACCTCAATATTTGTCATTACATCTAAAATCTCATTTTTAATTTTTCTAATTGATGTTGCCAAATACCCTTCTAACTGCTTAATTCCCTCTTTTGCCTCCCTGTCAGACTTTGCATTTATAATATCAATTACAGACTCTGCTTGAGATAAATCAATTCTTCCATTTAAAAATGCTCTTTTAGTAAATTCGCCAGGTTCTGCCAAATCTGCCCCATTTTTCAAACAAATTTGCAATATTTTTCTCATTATAACATTTCCACCATGTGAATTTATTTCACACATATCCTCTGTTGTATAGCTTTTTGGGGCTTTAAAGTAAGAAACTAAAACCTCATCAATTATTTTTCCATCATCAACTATATTTCCGTATTGCATAGTGTATCCTGGTATTTCAGATATATCTTTTGGGTTTTTGGCAATAAACATTTTAGCTAAAATTTCAAATGTTTTTTCACCACTCATTCTAATTATTCCTATTCCTCCAATTCCGTGGAGCCGTAGATATTGACGCTATTGTACTCATTATTTTTTCTCCTTTCTTTTGCTGCATTGGGGACCATTGGTGTCGGTTCTTTTTGGTCCCATTTTGTCAAATTATTTTAATAATTGAAAATGGGACCAAAAAGAACCGACACCAATGGTCCCAACGAGAAAATTAAAAAAGTCAAAATTCCATTAATCTTTTGCGATTAAAATCGGAACTTTGACTTCTGATTTTTTATTTAATTTTTTATTTTAAGCTAATAACCACTCTTCTTCTTGGTTCTTCACCTATACTTTCTGTTTTTACTGTATTAGAATCTTGCAATGCTGAATGAATTATTTTTCTTTCGTATGCTTGCATAGGTTCTAGCCTTACTGGTTTTCCAGTTCTTTCAACAGATTTTGCAAGTTTTAAAGCTAGATTTTCAAGAGTTTTTTCACGTTTTTCTTTGTAATTTCCAATATCTAATAGAACTCTTATTTTTTCATCTAAATTCTTTCCTGCAACTGATGATATTAATGTTTGAAGTGCATATAATGTTTCTCCTCTATACCCTATAAGTATTGCTGCATCTTCCCCTTCTATTGTAACTTCTAAACCATAATTGTCTTTTTTTATATCATATTTTGTATCATTTCCTAATTGTTTTAAGAATGTATCTAAGAAAACTTTTACATTTTCTTCAGCTTTTTCAATATTTTCATTAGATACAGGTTGTTTTTCTTTTTTTATATGCTTTTCGTGAACCTTTTCTTCGCTTTCCTCGCGTTCTGATTCTTCTTTTAATGTTAATTCTACTTTTACAACTCTTGGTGCTAAAATACTAAAAAAACTTCTTTTTTGTTCATTTTCTAATACTTTTACATTTACCATATTTTTAGAAACATTAAGTATTTTTAAACCATTTTCTATCGCTTCATTTGTTGTGTTTCCCTCTGAAATAATACTATTTTTAGGCATTTTCTTTCTTTGCCTCCTCTTTTTCATCTTTAAAAAATTTATTTAAGAATAATCTTTCGAAAATCATTAAAATATTATTTACAAGCCAATATAGAGCAAGTCCTAAAGGAGCAATACATGCAATTGATATTGACATTAATGGCATAAACCATGACATGCTTTTGTTTGCTTGTTCCATTGCATCATATTCTTCTTCTACTTTGGTTTCTTTTCCATCACCAATTAATTTTTCATCTTTTTTCTTTTTATTTGTTGTATTTGTTGATAATTTTATAGAAATAAATGATGAAATTACATATAATGCTGGAATTATAAGAACTTTTAAGTCTCCTAAATCTTCTGTTGGAACTTTACTTAAGTCTAATCCTAAAAATTCCATATTTATATAAGCTTGATCTTTGTAATCATTTATATTAAATGTATCTTTCTCTTCAGTTTCAGTATTTCCCTCACTATTTGTTTGTTCTTGACTTTGAGTGTTTTCATTATTTTGTGTATTTTCATTTTCTGAATTTTCACCATTTTCACTCTCTTGGTTTTCACCATTTTTTTCTTCTTCACTTACGGAATCAGCACTTTCGCCTTCTAGCTTATTCATATAATTTATTACTGCAATTTCTTTATAATTACTTGCATTTCCCTGTTCTTGAACAACAGCTTCCATTTTGTTAATTACTTCTGAATCAACTTTTTTCATATATGTAAGTGGCGAACGAACTAAGTAAAATACTGCGAATAACAATATTATCTGTACTATTGCACTAAAACATCCTGAAAATGGGCTTAGTTTTTCCCTTTTGTATAATGCCATCACTTCTTGATTTAATTTTTCAGGATCATTTTTATACTTGAACTGAATTTGTTTCATTTCGTCATTAATTTTTTGACTTTTTTTCATTGTTTTTTGTTGATTTATTGAAATTGGAAGCATTATTATTTTAACTATTACAGAAAATAAAATAATCGCCCATCCATAATTTCCTACAAATCCATACAAAAAGTTTAAAACATATCCAAACAAGTTTGCAAAAAAAGATATCATATAATCCCTCCACTTTATCGAAATATGCCTATTTTAGTGGGTCATATCCTCCTTTCGAAAATGGATTACATTTTAAAATTCTTATACTTCCCAAACATATTCCTTTTAAGGCTCCATATTTTTCAATTGCTTGTTTTGTATATTCTGAGCATGTTGGATAATATTTACACCTTACATTTTTACTTTCTAACCATAATGATATATTTTTTTGATACCAGTTGATTATTTTTATTAATATTTTTTTCATTACTATTCCAATACTATGATTTCAGCTTTTTTAAATATTTTATTCATATCTTTTTTTATTTTTTGATAGTCTATTTCATCTGTATCAACATCTTTTTTTATTAAAAATACTATACTATATCCTTTTTCTAGTTTTTCTTCTAGGTTTTTATAATTTTCTCTTAATAATCTTTTAATTCTGTTTCTTTTATTAGCTTTTCCGCACTTTTGTGCTTATAGCTAGTCCTAAAAAATTATTTTGTTTATTGTTTTTCATTATAAAAACTTTAATATATTGACCAGAATAGTATTTTCCACGTGTTAATACTTGCTTAAATTCATAGTTTTTCTTCAACATTTTTGTTGTTTTCATTTCCTCACATCCTTTGGCTAAATAAGCTTTTTTGTTTGATTTTTCAAACTTTTCTAGCTTATATAGCCTTTAATGTGTGTTAAAATTAAGCACATAATCTTTTTCTTCCTTTTGCTCTTCTAGCTTTTAATACGTTTCTTCCAGCTCTTGTTGACATTCTTGCAAAGAATCCATGTACTTTTTTGTTTTGTCTTTTTTTTGGTTGAAAAGTTCTTTTCATGTTTAAAACACCTCCACTTAATAGTCTTTTATATATTTAATATATATTTCTTGTTTTACATACGTTTTTGTTCTTTAAAACGCAAGTGAAAATATTATATCCTAAAGTTCATAAAAAGTCAATGAAATTTCGAATTTTTTTTCATTCCCTTAAGGAAATAAGCATTTCAGCGCTTTTTTTGTATAATTTTTTCAAATTGTGTTGCATTTTCAAAAAAAATGTTGTATAACACTTTTATCATTATAATATTTCAAAAAAATGTAAATTTTAAAAAAGTTATGCACAGGTTTTCCACAGTTTGTTAACAGTTTGTGTGAATAATTTTTACAAAGCGATTTTTCATTTGTAAAAAAGTCGAATGTGCTTCGCTTACTAGCTTTTAAGCTATAAATTTATGTTCGGAATAAGCAGTATTTTTTACTGAAATATTACAAACTTATCAACACATGTGGATAACTTTGTGGATAACTTTTCATCAAAAATAATAAGAGCTATTCTACATAATTTGTTACATTTTTTATTAATATACAATTTTTTAAGAAAGGAGATGTTTTATGTTAGATTTAGACAAAAATGATTTAATGGAGCAAATACGAAATCAATTAAAACCAGAAATGACAACTTTATTTTTTAACACATATATCGAACCGCTAGAAATAGAAAGTATTGATAATACAAATGTTGTATTTCAAACAGATACAATCTATAAAAAAGATATGTTAGAACATAGATATTCAAGTTTAATTTTAAATGCTCTTCAGGAAATAACTAATAGGAATTTCACTTTTTCAGTAAACTTACTTGAGAAAAATACACCAACAGATTCTAATAGCAATCAAATTATTTCATCTCAATCAAATGACAAAGAAGAAATCGATTATTCAAATCAAACTCTAAATCCCAAATATACATTTGAAACATTTGTCGTAGGAAATAACAATAGATTTGCACACGCTGCAGCATTAGCAGTTGGTGATAATCCAGCAAAAACCTATAATCCACTATTTATCTATGGTGGTGTTGGACTTGGAAAAACTCATCTTATGCAAGCGGTTGGAAATAGAATCTTACAAAATAATCGTTCAATGAATATCGTTTATGTAACTTCTGAAAAATTTACAAATCATTTGATAAACTCAATAAGAGAAGGAAAAAATGATCCATTTAGAAACAAATATCGTTCAGCTGACGCACTTTTAATTGATGATATTCAATTCATCGCAAAAAAAGAAAGAGTCCAGGAAGAGTTTTTCCACACATTTAACACATTGTATGAAAATGGAAAACAAATAATAATTTCAAGTGATAAACCACCTAGAGATTTGCCATTTCTAGAAGAACGTCTAAAATCAAGATTCGAGTGGGGACTTTTAGCAGATATTTCGTGTCCAGATTATGAAACAAGAGTTGCAATATTAAGAAAAAAGGCCTTAGATGAAAGTATAATAATAGATGATGAAATTTTAGCAGATATCGCAACAAAAATAGATTCAAATATTCGTGAATTGGAAGGTGTATTTAACAAAATAGTTGCACGTGCTTCACTTACACATAGTCCAATTACAATAGAGCTTGCCGAAAATGTAATTAACGAATTTATTTCTAAAAAGGAAAAAGTAATCTCTTCTGACTATATTCAAGAAACAGTTGCTAAATACTTTAGCATTGATAAAAAGGAATTAGCAGGTGAGAAAAGGTCAAATGACATTGCATTCCCAAGACAAATTGCAATGTACCTATGTAGAGAAGTAGCTAATATGAGTTTTCCACAAATTGGTATTGATTTTGGGAAAAGAGATCACTCAACAGTAATGCATGCATACAAAAAAATTGCAAAAGAGATTAAAGAAAAAACAAATACAAAACTAATTGTGGAAAGTGTGAAAAACATTATACTAAATGTGGAAAACTAAAAATTGATTAAAAAATAGATATATTGATATAATTTTTTAAAATCTATGTTTGGAAAAATTTTCGTTCGATAACAAAAAATCTTTCTCTTCTTACGGAAGAGCTTGATTGGTTATCCACATACTACTTGTGGATAACGTGTGGATAAGGTGTGGATAACAACTTTTCCACACATAAATGTGGAAACTGTGGATAAGTACCCCATGTTTTCCACAGAATTATCCATATCGTTTTCGCTACGGACGCAAAGTTTCCACATAGTTTTCCACAGTTTCCACAGCACCTACTACTACTACTACTATATATATTATATTAATATTATAAATAAATATGCCAAAAGAAAGGATGATTGATTAATGAAATTTGTTTGCTATAAAGACAAAATTATAAAAGCACTTAATTCCGTAGTAAAAGGTGTAGCTTCTAAAACAACAATGCCAATATTAGAAGGTATACTTATTCAAACAAATGATAACGAAATTAAATTAACAACTTATGATTTAGAATTAGGTATTGAATATACAATGCCTTGTGATGTTACTGAACAAGGAAGTACAGTCGTAAATGCTATGATGTTTACTGAAATAATTAGAAAATTACCAGATACAGAAATAAATATTAGTGTAAATGAAAATAATTTATTAACAATAGAGTGTGAAGGTTCTTTATATAAATTAGCAACTATGAATCCAGATGAATTTCCAGAATTACCAAAAATAGAAATTGAAAATTCAATAAGTTTGGAGCAAAGTGCTTTAAAAAATATGATTAGAAAAACAATTTTTGCTGTAAGTACAGAGGAAAATAGACCAATTTTTACTGGTTGTCTATTTGAAATTAAAAATAATAAATTAAATGTTGTTGCAATTGATGGTTTTAGATTAGCATTAAGAACAATAAATATACCTGTTCCAGTAAATGATTTTAAAGCCGTTATTCCTGCAAAAACATTAAACGAAGTAAATAAAATTTTATCAGATTCATTTGAACCAATAAAAATAGGGGTTTCAAAAAATCAAGCTGTTTTCGAGATGGAAAATTGTAAAATAGTAACAAGAATTCTTGATGGAGAATTTTTAAATTATTCAACAGTAATTCCTAATTCTTGGCAAACAAGAATTAGAGTTGAGAAAGAAGCTTTACAAAACAGTTTTGAAAGAATTAGTTTAATATCTTCTTCTAGTATTGAAAAAGAGAAAAAATATCCAGTAAAAGTTACTGTTGATATTGGAAAATTAACAATTTTATGTACAAATCAAACTGGAGACGCTAAAGAAGAAGTATTTATATCAACAGAAGGAAAGAATTTGGAAGTTGGATTTAACCCAAAATATTTCTTAGATAGCTTAAAAGCTATTGATGAAGAAGAGATATATGTTGAATTTGGAACAAATGTATCTCCTTGTTTAATAAAATCTGTTGAAAATAATGATTATGTTTATATGATTTTACCAATTAGATTAAAAGGTGAGTAAAAAAGGTAAGAGAAAAATCTCTTGCCTTATTTTATAAAAAAAGTTATCCACAAAGTTTTAACAATTTGTGGATAAATTGATTTTTTTGTTGATTTTTAAGAGTTTTTAAAAAAAACGGCCTTCGAGAATCAAAAATAAGCCATTTTTATATTTTTAATAATTAATTTATTAATAATAAAAATTAATTAAAATAAATTGAAATAAATGAATTGAAAAATGAAAAAAATAGAATAAAAAAGATTTTAATAGATAAAAAAAGATTAAAATAGAAAATATGTAGCAAATAAACTGAAAAAAATCTAGAAAAATCAAAATAGCTAAATTTGAAGTATAAAAAATAAAAAAATATTATTTTAAATAAAAAAATTCTGATTTTTTTAAAATAAATTTATATTTAAATTATTAGATATAATAAATTAAATAAAAAAATCGAATAAATTAGTAAAAAAAAGAAAAAAATCGAAAAAAATCGAAAATGAAAGATTTTAAATAAAAAATATCGGAGAGAAAAATGTGGATTGAAAAAATAAAAATAAATAATTTTAGAAATTATAAATCACAGGAAATTAATTTTAATAAAAATATTAATATTTTTTATGGAGAAAATGCACAAGGAAAAACAAATATAATTGAGTCAATATTTTTAGCAAGTATTGGAAAATCTTTTAGAAGTTCAAAAGATAGTGAATTAATTAAATTTGGTGAAAATTATGCAAAAATTGAAATTTATTTTCATAAATCAGATAGAGATGGAGATATTGAAATTGGGATTGCAAATAAAAAAAATATAAATATAAATAAAATAAAAATAAAAAAATTAAGTGATTTATTAGGAAATATAAATACTGTTATTTTTACACCAGATGATATAAATATATTAAAAGGTGGACCTCAAAATAGAAGAAAATTTTTAGATATTATGATAAGTCAATTAAGGCCTAATTATATGCACGCAATTAATTTATATAAAAAGGCTTTAGATGAAAGAAATAATTATTTAAAAAAAATAAAATTAGAAAATGCAAATGAAAATTTATTAGAATTATGGGATGAACAATTAATTAATTATGGAAATATTATTTCTAATTATAGAAATGAATTTATTGAAAAAATAAAAGAAAAAATAAATATTATTCATAAAAATATTACAGGAAATAAAGAAGAAATAAAAATAGAATATATTAGTGATTGTTTAGATAAAAATAATTTTAAGGAATTTTTAAAAGAAAGAAGAAAATTAGATATTATAAAAGGATTCACAACAAGGGGAATACATAGAGATGATTTTCAAATATTTATTAATAATATTTTAGTAAATGTTTATGGCTCACAAGGACAACATAGAACTGCGGTTTTGTCTTTAAAAATTTCAGAATTACAGGTAATTGCAGATGAAATTGGGGAAAATCCAATTTTATTATTAGATGATTTTATGTCAGAACTTGATGAAAAAAGAAGAAACAATTTTATGGAAAACATAAAAGATACACAAGTTATTATTACTTGTACAGACAAATTATTGATAAATGATGTAGATGCAAAAATTTTTAATGTAAATAATGGAGAAGTATTTGAGGAAATATAAAAAAACTATTTGACAAATTTCAAAATTACAATTATTATATATAATGTAATTATATCGAAGAAGGGAAGGACAAAATAATGGAAAAATATGAACACGAATATGGTGCTGAGCAGATACAAGTTCTTGAAGGACTTGAACCCGTAAGAAAAAGACCAGGTATGTATATAGGTAGTACATCAGTTAGAGGTCTTCATCATTTAGTATATGAGATTGTGGACAACTGTGTTGATGAAGCATTAGCTGGATATTGTACAGAAATAGATATTGTAATTGAAAAAGGAAATATAATATGTGTAACAGATAATGGTAGAGGAATACCAGTAGAAGTACATCCTAAAACAGGACTTTCTACATTAGAAACAGTTTATACAGTTCTTCATGCAGGTGGAAAATTTGGTGGAAACAGTGGATATAAAGTTGCTGGAGGACTTCATGGAGTTGGTGCATCTGTTGTTAATGCGTTATCTGAATGGACAGAAGTAACTGTTAAAAGAGATGGCGGAATTTATACAATGAAATTTGAAAGAGGAAAAACTGTAGAGCCAATAAAAAAAATTGGAGAAACAAAAGAAACAGGAACAAAGGTTAGATTTTTAGCAGATAATACAATTTTTGAAACAACAGAATATAACTTTAATACACTAGAAACAAGATTTAGAGAGGTGGCATTTTTAACAAAAGGTTTAAAAATTAATATTGAAGATCAAAGAGGAGAAGAACCAAAAAAATCGGAATTTTGTTTTGAGGGTGGATTAATTTCATTTGTTGAATATTTGAATAAAAATAAAGAAAAAATAAATGCAAAGCCAATATATATGGAAAAAGATGGAGAGGTTCCAGTAGAAATTGCAATTCAATATACAACAAGCTATTCTGAAAATATTTATACATTCGCAAATAATATAAATACTGTTGAAGGAGGAACTCACTTAGAAGGTTTTAAACGTTCCTTAACAAAGGTATTTAATGATTATGCAAGAAGCCATAACATTTTAAAAGAAAAAGAACCTAATTTGCAAGGGGAAGATATAAGAGAGGGAATTACAGCTGTAATTTCTGTAAAAGTAAAAGAAGCACAATTTGAAGGTCAAACTAAAACAAAACTTGGAAACAGTGAAGTTACAGGTGTTGTAATGAGTATGGTAAATGAATCTTTATCAAACTTTTTAGAAGAAAATCCATCTGTTGCAAAAGCTGTACTTGAAAAATGTATGAGTGCATCAAGAGCTAGGGAAGCTGCAAGAAAAGCCAGAGAATTAGTAAGAAGAAAATCAGCATTAGAGACAACAACATTACCTGGAAAACTTGCAGATTGTAGTAGTAAAGTTTCGGAAGAATGTGAAGTTTACATAGTCGAAGGAGATTCTGCAGGCGGAAGTGCAAAACAAGGAAGAGATAGAAGATATCAAGCAATTTTACCTTTGAGGGGAAAAATGTTAAATGTTGAAAAAGCAAGAGCAGATAAAATTTATGGAAATGACAAATTAAATCCTGTAATTATTGCAATTGGTGCAGGAATTGGACCAGAATTTGACATTACAAAAATAAGATATGGAAAAATTATAATAATGGCAGATGCCGATGTTGATGGAGCACATATTAGAACATTATTATTAACATTTTTCTTTAGATATATGAGACCTTTAATAGATAATGGAAATGTATATTTGGCTCAACCACCATTATATAAACTAGCTAAAAAAGGTATGGAAGATGTATATTGTTATACTGATGAAGATTTAGAAAAAGCTTATAAAACATTAGAGGAAAAAGGAATTTCAAGAGATCAACTTGGCCTTCAAAGATACAAAGGTCTTGGTGAAATGAATCCAGAACAATTATGGGAAACAACAATGAATCCTGAAACTAGAACATTAATTAAAGTTACTATGGATGATGCAATTAAAGCAGATGAAACATTTTCAATTCTTATGGGAGATGAAGTTGCACCTAGAAAACAGTTTATTGAGGAGAATGCAAGTAAGGTTACTAATTTGGATGTTTAATAAATGGGTAAAAAGCATATCGCGTAAGTGCGATATGCTTAATTTACCCTCAAGTAAAGCTAATAACAATTTTCTGCTAAAACTAACAAACCTAATTTTCTAACCTAATATATATTGCTATATAAATAAGCTATGAACCAAATTTGAAAATCAGTTGCTCGACTAAGAATACACTTTTAATAACTTTATTCATCCAACAAGGGACTAATAAAAACCATTAAGAAATATAAAAATAATCTTATCTCGAATATAATACCTATATTGTAACCATAATATTTATAGCTTGCCTACAAATATTATATTCTTATCGCCGACATATATTAATCTAAAAAATAAACTAATATATATCTTTGCCCGAAAATTATTAAACTAATATATATTTAATTTAATAATTCTCTTGGAACAACTGTTATTAACCTTACTGATTATATTGTGTGCAGATTTATTTTTTTTATTCAAATTTTTTTAATTTTTTTTAATTGGTAAGAAAAATAGATAAGAAATTGATTTTTTAACACAAAAAATTATTGTGTGTGTAAAAGAGTTACAGTGGGAGAGTAAGAGTTGAAAGCTTGTGGTCGAAATTTGTCGAACGATTTTTCTTGACTTTTAAAGATTTTGTAATATAATGTTGAAAGAAGGAGGGAAAATGAAAGAAAAAATAATTACAACACAAGACTGGATTCCAATAGAAAAAATTAATGAAAATGGAATTATAAAATTAATTAATAATAAATTTATTAAAATTATGAAAGTTAATCCAATTAATTTTAATTTAAAATCTAATTTAGAAAAAGATGCAATTTTAAATTCTTATAAAATATTTTTAAAAACTTGTAATTTTGATATTCAAATTTTAATTCAAAGTAGCAAAGAAAATTTAGATAAAAATATTCAAATAATTAAAAATAATTTAGAAAAAGAAAATAAAAAATATTTAAACGAAATTGCAGAAAATTATTTTGAATTTATTCAAAAATTTAATTCTATAAAAAATTCGTCAAGTAAAAATTTTTATGTAATTATTTCAGAAGAAAAAATAAATCAAAATGAAGAAAATATATTTCAAAGTTTAAATGAAAAATATTTTAAAATAAAAGAATGTTTATTTAGATGTGGAAACATTGTTCAAGAAATTAATTCAAAAAAAGAAATAAAAAAATTATTTAATTTATTTTTAAATTCAAGAATTTTTTTTAATTAAAAATTAAAAAAAAAATATATAATAATAAAAAAATTAAAATAAAAATAAATAAAATAATAAATAAAAAAATAAAGGAGGAATAAAAAATTCTTAAAAAAATAAATAAAAATATAATAAATAAAAATAATGAAGAAATAAATTTTTATGATGGTACTATAAAAATAAATGATGAAATTGCACCAAGTTATATAAATATTAAAAATCCAAAATATTTAGAAATTGACAATTTATTTTTTAGTGGATTAATTGTTGTAAATTATTATAGAGAGCAAAATGACATTTTATTAAAAACTCTTTTAGATACAAATATTAATATGAATATTTCTATTTTTTATGAAAAACAGGATCAATATAAAACAATAAAAGATTTAACATATCATATAGGAAATGTTGGAGTTGATATCAATGAAAAAAATAAAAATAGAGATGATATTGATATTGCGATTTATACTTATAATGATGCAAAATATATTAGAAAAGAAATGCAGGTAAATAATGAAGATTTATATTTTTTGTATATTTATGTGAATATATTTGCAGACAATTTAAAAGATCTAAATTTTTATTTAAATAGTATTGAAGGTTTAATGCAAAGCAAAGGAATGCAGACAAGAAGAGCAAACTTTAGGGAGGAACAAGTTTTTAAGAGTTGCTTGCCTATAATGGAAAATGATATAGATATTAAAAATTCAGCAAGGAGAAATATTTTAACAAGTGGTTTAATTTCAACATATCCATTTATTACCTCAAGTATTTTTGATGAAGAAGGAATTTTTATTGGAAAAAATATTTATAATAATTCATTAATTTTTGTGGATAGATATAATACAGAAAAATATAGAAATGCAAATATGTGTATTTTTGGAACGTCTGGTGCTGGAAAATCTTTTTATACAAAATTATTAATTTTGAGATATAGACTAATGGGAATCGAACAATATGTAATTGACCCAGAAAGAGAATATGTAAATTTGGCAAAAGAATTAAATGGAACAGAAATAAAAATTGGACCATCTTCAAATACGTTTGTAAATGTTTTTGATATAAGAGAAGAATCTTTAGAAGATGGAGAAAAAGGATATTTAGCAACTAAAATTGCAAAATTAATTGGATTTTTTAATTTAATTTTTGGTGAATTAAATGAAGAAGAAAAAGCAATTTTAGAAGATAAAATAATTGAATTATATAATTCAAAAAATATTAATTTTGATGATGAAAGTTTATTTATTGAAAATAAAAATAATATTATTTCTAGAAAATTCAAATCAAGTTTAGATATGCCTATTTTAGAAGAATTTTATGATATTTTAAAAAATGATGAAAAAACAAAAAAATTTAGTATTAAATTAATTCCATTTATAAAAGGTTCTTTAAATTTTTTTAATAATTATACAAATATAGAATTAAATAATAAATTAATTATTGCAGATGTATATGAATTAGGAGAAGAAAATTTAAAATATGGAATGTATTTATTTACTGAATTATTTTGGGACAAAATAAAAATAAATAGAAAAAATAAAAAAGCAATTTATTTAGATGAAATTTGGAGATTAATTGGAGTTACATCAAATAAAGAAGTTGCATCTTTTATTTATAAAATATTTAAAACAATAAGAAAATATGGTGGAAGTGGTGTAGCAATTACTCAAGATATTTCAGATTTATTTAGCTTGGAAAATGGAATATATGGAAAAAGTATTTTAAGTAACTCTAGTATAAAATCATTTTTCTTATTAGAAGAAGATAATATAAAAATACTATCTGAAAATGTAAATTTATCTGAAAAAGAAAAAATAGAAATTAAATCTTTAAAAAGAGGCGAGAGTTTAATGTTCATTGGGGATAGTCATGTTTTAGCTAAAGTAGAATGTTCGGAGTTAGAAAAGAAAATTATAGAATAGTTATTCACAAATTGTTAAAAAAGTGTGGATAATTATTAGTAGAAAGTGGTGAAAAAAATAAAAGTATTAACTGCAATTGGAAATGAAAATCTAAATAATATTTTAAAAAATCAAAATGAATTTGAAATTTTGGAAAATGATATTTTTTATAAAGAAGGTATTTTAGAATTTTTAGAAAAAAATAATAATGTAGATATTTTAATTTTATATGAAAAATTATCTGGTGAAATTAATATAATTAATTTAATAAATAAAATTAAAATAATAAATAATGAAATTAATATTTTTTTTATTTTAGAAAATAAAAATGAAGAATTTGAAAAATTATTAAAAAAAGTAAATATTAAAAATATATTTTATATTAATGAAATAAATATAAATGATTTTATTGAAAAAATAAAAAATACAAAAATAAATAATAATGAAAAATTAATTGAAGAAATTAATTTATTAAAAAATATAATAAATAAAAAAGATGAAGAAATAATTAAATATAAAAATAATAATGTAGAAAATAAAAAAATAATTATTTTAATAGGTGAGAAAAATGTTGGAAAAACAACTATTTTAAATAATTTTGAAAATATAATTGAAAATAAAAATAAATACGAATTTAATGAATTAAATTTAGAAGATTATTTAAAAATAAAAGATGATGTATTTAAAATTATTTTTATTTTAGAAAGAAGAATAGATAAAATAAAATTAAATAAAAAAATAATAAATGAATTAATAATTAAAAATAAAATTAATCCAGAAAAAATAAATATTATTTTTAATAAAATAAATAATTATTCAATTAATAAAAATATATCTAAAAATCTTTTGGAAAATATTAATATTATTGGAAATGTAAAATTGGCTAGTAACATAAAAATAGGTGCAGGTGCAGTAGTAACAAAATCTTTTAGTGAAGAAGGAATTACATTAGTTGGGGTACCAGCACATAAGAAACAAATTTAAGGTGTAAAGAATGAAGGAATTAATAACAATTATTGTGCCTGTGTATAATGTTGAAAGACAAATAACTAGGTGTATAAAGAGTTTATTGGAACAAACGTATGAAAATATTGAAATTCTGTTAGTTGATGATGGGTCGACAGATCAATCTTTAGAAATATGTAAGAAATATGAAAAAGTTGATAATAGAATAAATGTTATAACAAAGAAAAATGGAGGTGTGTCATCTGCAAGAAATTGTGGAATAAAAAATGCAAAAGGTAAGTATGTATGTTTTTTTGATTCGGATGATTGGGTAGATAAAGATATATGTAAAAAATTAATGACTAGGGCAAAAGAAACTAATGCACAGATGGTTATATGTGGATTTTCAGAAATAAACGAAGACGGACAAAAAAAAGACCACTTCCCTTGTAAAAAAGAAGACGAGTTATGTGAAGATTATTTAAAAATTTGTAAGGATATTGTTATAACGCGAATTGTAAATTCACCATGTAATAAATTATTTTTGAGAGAAAAAATCAGTAAGCTATTCAATCTAAATAGGAATATGGGGGAGGATATGGAGTTTAATTTAGAGTATATTAAAGATGAAGTGAATTTATTGAGTCCGACGATTACATCTGTTACATACAAAGTGGAAAAAACAGACGATCACGCTTATACGCTCCCGGGAGATAAATATGTGATCACAGTGAAAACAGATCAGAATGTCACTGTGCAAGGAACACCGAAATTCAGATTTATGTTAAATGGTAAAGGCCGTTATGCAAACTATGTATCCGGTGGGAATGACGACAAGGAGTTAGTATTTGAATACACTGTACAAAAAGGCGATGAAGGAACTATTCAGTTTAAAGGACCAAAAATTATCTGCGATGAAACAGGCACAGTAAAAAATGCAAATGATTTGTGCGTAAGTTCGGGAGATATGGATGTTAAAATGGGATACATCGGAGTAGATCCTTCGGATGCGGCAAGAGATATTGCGACAGATCAGATGAGCGCTGCGGCAGGTTCGGCTCAATCGGGTCAGGAGGCGTCGAATGTTCTGGACGGAAAAGCGGATACATTGTGGCATACAAAATGGAGCGCCGGTCACGGACGCGAAAAACATTGGATTCAGTTTGAACTGAAAGACTTTTATTTGATCGACGGAATCCGTTATCAGCCGCGGCCTTCGGGAGGAACAAACGGTATTATTACGGAATACAAAGTGGAAGTAAGTAATGACGGCGTTCACTTTGAACAGGCGGCAACAGGAACATGGGACGCGAACGCTGCATGGAAACTGGCTTCATTTGAGCCGGTATGTGCAAAGTATGTGCGTTTGACATCTTTGGACGCGCTTAGCGTGGAAGCGGATAATGACTATGCTTCGGCAGCGGAAATCCGCCTTACAGGAATAAAAACAGAAGCACCTCCGGTTGCCGAAGCGGATAAAAAAGCTTTGGAAGCTGCGATTGAATATGCGAAAGATGCAAAAACAAAACCGGAATATGAATATGTTGTACCGATTGTAAAACAGAAATTAGACGAGGCGCTTGAAGCGGCTGAAACTGTTTTTGCAAATGAAGCCGCAACACAGGGAGAAGTTGACAAGGCAGAAGCTGATCTTAAAAAAATGCTTGAATATTTGTCTTTTACAGGAGATGCAAAATTGCTCAGAGAGCTGGTAGACATTGCAAAAGAAATCAATACAGATATTTATACAGAGCAGAGTGCGAATGCGTTTAAAGAAGCGCTTGAAGAAGCGGAAGCTGTGCTTGCCAATGAAAATGCGCTGCAGGATGAACTTGACGCGGCTCATAAAAAATTACAAGAGGCAATGGATGGATTGAAAGTGATACCTGTGGATAAATCACAGCTTCGGAAACTTGTAGACGATTCGCGGAAATATGTAGAAAAACTGAGTGAGTATACAGCCCAAAGCGGTCAGATTTTTATGGGAGCATTTGAGGCGGCTGAAAATATTTTAGAAAAACAGGACGCGACAAAAGAGGAAGTGGATCAGGCGTGTGCAAATCTTCGCAATGCAGTCTTTGGATTGAGGTTGATACCGAGCAAAGAAAAACTGGAAGAATTGATCCAAAGTGCAGAACAGATCGATGTGAAGCTTTACACAGAAGAAAGCGCAGAAAACTTCATGTCGGCATTAGCGAAAGCAAAAGAGGTATTTGCAGACGAGGACGCAACGAAAGCGGAAGTAGAAGATGCAGAACAGGCACTTGCAAAAGCAATCGACGAATTGAAATTAAAAGAAGTCGGAAAAGAAGACAAAGAAAAGAATGCAGGCGCTGTTAAAACAGGCGATAGTTCAACTCCGATTTTATTTGCAGTGATTGCGGTATTAAGCGTGGGAACGATATTTTTTGTACGGAAAAAAGAAGAAAAGAAATTTACATGCTGAAAAAAATAATTAGTGACATGCAGAAGTAAGTTCTATAAACAGAATCACCGGATGTGCCTGTTGGCACTTCCGGTGATTTTGTTTATAGAGTGATTCTTCCGCATCCTAAAGTGTGTGTGCTTTTTTCGGAAAGCTTTCTGACGTCGCGGGGATATATCCCTTTAAACTTTTTGAAACAAGAGCTGAATTTACTGTGGGATGAATAACCTACAGATTCGGAAATTTCTTTAATGCTAAGGGAAGTGTTAAGCAGCAGCGTTTCCGCCATGTTCACACGCCTTCTTTGAGAATATTCCGTAATACTAAGCTGATATTTTTGCTTGAATAATTTTTTTAATTTTGTTCCGCTCATTGAGGCGATTTTTTCAAGGGTCTGCTGAGAAACGTCGAGCGCGTAATGATCGTCTAAGTAATTTGCCACATCTTTTAATGCTTTGTCATCGTCTTTTGAAATACGAACATCTTTATTGTTGAAAAAAGCGTTTATAGTCAAGCTAAGCCATTCTTTTGCCTTTGCCTCAAAAAACAGCTCTGCGGCAGGAGACTTCATTTTGCAGTTTAATATTTCTTTCGCTAACGGTGCAAACGATTTGATGATTGCCGGATTGAAAGAGGTGAATATATCTGAATAAGAAATATTTTTTTCTTTTTTCAAAGAATATAGATACTCTTCGATCATTTCTTTTTTGAAACTGATTCCTACGCTTAAATATGGGAAATTACTGTGCAAAAGAAATTTATAATCTTTGTGCATATTTTCCACATCGACAATATGGAGAGAGCCTGCAGACAACGTCTGATAAGGACTAAAGCTTTCGCCGTTTCCGGTAATGATATAGGAATAAGAAAACGACATAAATTGATCCATATTAAGAGCAGACGAGTAGACAATATCCTTTTTTATAAAAAAGTCATGTATCTCGACGATAAAAGAATCCGTTTCATAAAACCAATAACAGCCTTCTGCTTCCTCTCTGCAAACGCAGAAAGTAGTTCCGATATTACAGTATTTTGATTTTTCTTTACAGGAATCAGCTCCTAAG
>ERZ857693.149-NODE-149-length-100335-cov-24.198424_pt1 | contig 100335 bp, 104 predicted proteins | sample MGYA00519765_ERZ857693 | MGnify/ENA primary metagenome ERZ857693 (study PRJEB31778, sample SAMEA3449354) | human gut metagenome | biome: human gut; feature: human-associated habitat; material: faeces | place: United Kingdom | collected 2010/2012 ... | reverse complement strand
ATATCCAATTTTAAGTCTAATATTCCAAGTTTTTCATCTGCCATATTTGGCGTTAATTCTGGGTTTTTTACTTCAACTTTATTTATATGTATATTCAAAATTGCTTCTAAGAAGTCCTTTAACATTGAATTATTTTCTTCTCTTGCAAATATTCTTTTAAAAACGTAATCTGATGTTAGTGGTAACCTTGTTATCTTTGTATCTTTTGTTCCAATATTATTTTCTTTTAAATCGTTCATTGACTTCCTTTCCATTTTACCATTCTATTCATTAATTTTCAACCGATAAGTAAAATTTCATTGTATTCTCTCTCATATTTTTTCTGGAAGTTCTTCATGCAATATTTTTCTTTGGATTCTGGTTGTTTTAATTTGGATTTTTGCCTTTCGCTATAGCGAAAGCAGAAATTAAATTCTTAGATTTAATAATAATTTGATAAAATTGTTTAGAATTCTAATAATAATTAACGTTAATACTTTTGTAGGTACCTATTTAAAGTATTTGAATTATATACCTAAAAATGCAAAAAAACAAGCATAATCATGTATCAAATTTCGACACATTTTTTGTGTTAATTGAAAAAGTAAATTCTATTTAATAAAAATATAGTGTAAATAAGTCTTATAGTAATTCTTATTGTAAGATTAAATTATAGTGGTATAATAGAGATTCAGATGCTTCTTGGGAAAGAAGGTTAATTATGAGTTTTAATGGTAAACATCTTTCTTTAGAATATAGAAAAATTATTGAGGAAAACATTAACAAAGGATTAAGAAAATTTGAAACAGCCAAAGAACTTAATAAAAGTCAATCAATAATAGGAAAAGAAATAAAAAACAATAGAAAACGTAGATATTCACAAGCGGAAGATGTGCCAAGAAAATGCAAATATTACACAGAAAAAATACGAATATTCTCTTAAAGATTCAAGACAAGGTGTTAATTTAAATACAACAGAGCTTTATGAATTAGCACACACAATATGCCCTTTAATCAAACAAGGACAGTCAATTTACACGATTTTACAGAATCATAAGAAAATTACACAATGCGAAAAAACAATCTATACATACATTGAAATGGGCTTATTCAAGGATTGGGGTGTAACCAATATTGATTTAAGAAGAAAAGTAAGAAGAAAAATAACAGGTAAAAATAAATTTAAGAAAAGATTTGAATCTGCTGATTATACCGGAAGAAAATATGATGATTATATTGAATTTGTAAAGAATAATCCAACGTATGCAACAACAGAAATGGATACGGTTTATAATCATCAAGAAGGTCCATACATACAAACATTTATATTTGAAAATACCGGATTTATGATTGGTCGCTTAAAGCAACATAGAACTTCTGAAGAAACGTCTGAATCTTTAAATTATTTTCAAGAACTTCTTGGAGATGAAATGTATAAAAAATTGTTTGGACTATTATTAACAGACAGAGGATCAGAGTTTGCAAAACCAGAACTTTTTGAAGTAAACACAGAAACAGGAGAAATTAGAAGCAATATATTTTATTGTGATGCACAAATGCCAAGTCAGAAACCACATGTGGAAAACAATCATGAATTTATACGAGACATTATTTTAAAGAAAAAAGATATGTCGGCTTTAACGCAAGATAAACTTGATTTAATGTTCTCTCATATCAATTCTGTTCCAAGAAAATCGCTTGGAGGAAAAACACCGTATGAGGCATTCGATTTTTTCTATGGCAAAGAACCATTAGAAAAGTTTAATATACAGAAGATAAAAGAAGATGAGGTCACATTACAGCCTTATCTTCTTAACTTATAAAATCAACGCTAACCGAATGTTGCCGCTGTTGCGAGCACAATTACGTGAATAGAAATTAGTCTTACCTTAAAAAAATTAATTTGAATTCACTCGCTTAAATGTGCCTTTTTTTCTTGTCTATATCCTCATTTTACACTAAAAACAAGCAAAAATCAATGTTTTGACATTAAATTTTTGATTATAAATATCATTTACTCGGTAACTAGAATTTACTTTTTCCAAATAGAAATTACTTTTTCAATTGACCAATGTAATATTCTATTTTTGTTCTTCCATTATTTCATTTTTTACTGCAATGTTAACCAACATACTAATCGATAAACCATATTTTATCTTCAATTCGCTCAAACCTTTTAACAAACTCTCTCTTATTAGAATAGACCTTGTAACGCAAGTTCTATTTCTATTCTCGTATACCTCTATTTTTTCTTTTTCAACCAGTTCTTCTATTGCCACGTTTATTAACTTACTTATTGAAGCTTCATATACCTCTTTAGATAATCTTTCTAATTCCAAATATAATTTTTCATCAATATAAAATGTTCTACTTATTAATTTTTCCTTTTTATAAATTTTATCTGAATACGCCATTTTTTCTCCTTCCATTTTACCCATTAGTTATTTTCTAAATAAATTTAATGTAATTTTGCAACCACTCATAGTTCTATACTTTTTCCAATTTTTAATATATAATTTTTATGTTTTATGGAGGTGTATATGAGTACTTTATACAATAGATACTTACAGCTAAAGCAAGAAAAGTGCGATGTTTATTATTTATTTAAATACGGAATTTTCTATATATTTCTAGATGATGATGCAAAAGATATATCAAAATTGTTTAATTTTAAGTTAACAAATCTGAATGCTTCTGTTGTAAAATGTGGTTTTCCTGCTTCACAATTAAATAAATATTTAGCATACTTTCGTGGTTCTAATATTTCAGTAAAAATTATAGAATCCACCCAAAGTCCAGTATTGTCAGACTATACATATGTGTACTATAAAAAATGTGACAACTTAATAGAAAATATAGCAAAAATAGATCCAGATACTCTTTCTGTTAGTGAAGCTTTTAACACATTGCAAAAATTAGCAAGAGAAAGCACGGAGCTAATGGAATATCGCAAAGCTATTAAATAAATTTATTGTATTTTCCACTCATGTTATGAGTTTATTAAATCTTACATTAAAAAAAGGGATAATATGGATATATTTTTTATGACATTTTATGAATTATAAAAGCAAACTTAGAAAAGGAATACTTTCAACAAATCTCTTTATTGAAAGTATTCCTTTTCCATAACATTTCTTTTCAACTATTCTCTATATTTTTAATTTAACATTTTAGTGTTTCGTTCGTTTCCTACCAGAGTCGCACTAAAATTCTATTCATTTTTACCATTTAATAGGAAGGAATAAACTTCTTTAATATCTAATACTTTATTGGCATAGGTCCTTAAACCTATACATCGAAAATGATATTAGAGTGGCACGGAACCCGTTGTTAATGTTGGCATTGCCTGAATTATTGTCCCAACGGTTGCCTGCTGGATTGTTGTTGTTGTAATTACCACCACGAAGCACAACCGTCTCGGAAGTTGAGTAATTAGCTTACAGTTTATCCCTAATATATAATTTTTTCTCGTAGTAATTCATCTTGTAATAATATATTTTTCTTTTTTAATGTATATGTATTTGCAATATTAAAATATCCCAAATGCCCTGTCAAATAAATTCTTGCATCTTTTGAAGATAAGTTTTCATTTTTTATCTCTCTGAGTAACTTTTTTACTTTTTTCTTAAATTTTTTCTTTCCCTTATCTCTAACTTTCATTCTGTTTTCATTTATTTTATATCCACAGAAATTAACACCTTGTTTTCCTCTAAATATGTTAGTTTTATCATTTAGTTCAAGCTCTAAATGTTCTTTTAAAAATTTTTTTATTTTATCCAATGCCTCTTTTGCATCTTTTTTAGTTTTAAAAAGAATAACAATATCATCCATATATCTATAATAAAATGGAACTTTTAACTTTCTAGTTGCATATTGGTCCAACTCGTTTAAATAAATATTAGCAAAAGTCTGTGATGTATAATTTCCTATTTCTATGCCCTTTTGACGTTTCTGTGCAGTTAATATTTGACGTATTAGCCATAATAGCTTCTCATCTTTTATTCTTCTTGTTAATATTTTATATAATATTTTTTTATCAATACTATTAAAATATTTTCTTATATCCATTTTCAATATATAATAATCTCTATATGCTCTTTTCATTTTTCGCATTCCTAATTGCAAATCTAATGTTGCATTGTGCATTCCGTCTATCTTTTATACAAGCATATGTTGTCTTTATAAAACTTGGCACATAATATGGAGCCAAAAAATTGTCTACTATCCACCTATGTACAATTCTATCTATATATGGTGCTTTTTCTATAAATCTTTCTTTGGGTTCATATACTTTAAAAGCACTATATTTTCCATGTACATATGTTCCACTCTTTAATTTTTCATACAAATATTTTATATATTCTTCTTCCTTTAACGAAAAAAGTATAACTTCTCTTCTTAGCTTTTTGCCTTTGCAAGATAACTTATGTGCTCTCATTAAACTTTCATATGATAATATCTCATCATATTTATTTCTTATCCATTTTGCCATTTTCTAATTCTTCCGCATTTCTTATAACCACTATAAGATTTTTTCGAGTTTTCTGTATATATCCTTCAATCAAAATATTACTTTCAATTTCGAATTTTCGATAAATTAAATCTGCCATACCATTTTTTGCTATCACCTGAATATTGACTTCTGACTTTTCGTTTTGTAGCTCAATAAATAAAATCGCATATACTTTTCCTTTATCAACTAATCTATAATCTATATTTTTTATACAACCTGATATTATTATTCTATTCATTTGGCGACTTTCTAATGCCTGGATTTGCTTTTATCAGTCCTCCAACCATTCTTCCTATTTCAGCAAGTTTTGAAATACACGTCTCATAGTTCTTCTTTGTTATTGATTTTTCATCATTTAAAATTCTTACCATAGACCTATTATAGCTGATCAATGCATCAATTTTATTCAAGTAAGAATAGGCATTTTGCCTATCCTTATTTAAATAATGAGCATATTCTAACATTCTTAATGAAGAAGTTTTTATTTCCGAACCAATATTAAATTTTTCTACCCTTGGTATTTTTACAAGTACTTGATATGTATACTTTATATAGTCTTCTATTTTAGGAATTAGTATCAATGTTCCCGATGATTTGTATCTTTCTAACGGATCATTTACCATGTTTTTCTTTCCTTATGTTCTTATTTTTACTTTTCAGTTCATTTTTCGCATATTTTCTGTAATCTTAACAGTGGTCAGAGCTACTTTAAGAATAAAGTGGCACGGAACCCGACGACAATGAGCACGCCTGAACCATCGTCCCAACGGTAGCCCGCTGGAAAGCCGTCGTAGTAACTACCACCACGAAGCACAACCGCCTCGGAAGTGCCTGGGTTTAACTCAGTAGTAAATTCTGCTTCGTTACCTCCCATATCAAATATATTACAGAACTGTGTTGTAAGCCCCGTATTTAATTGTTGACTAGTACCCGCTGGTTTAATTACATTTCCACTCGAATCTTTTACTGCCTGTGGATTCCAGTTTCCGTTAAATCCTTCTATACTTGTAGCATAATTTTTAGCTGTACTATTGTTTTGTATGAAATTAACTGCCGTATCCCATGCATAACTCGAGCATAAATATGATGTTGCCTCTGAATTTGTAATTATTTTTTTTGCTAAACCATAGGCTGTGCTCCAGGTTATGCTGGCATATGGAGTTTGATTATATTTTACAACTGCTGTATCACTATTTCTTCCAACTTCATATCTTCCAATGTAATATCCACCATATTGGGCTACGCTTGCCTTTTCTGCCTTTATCTGTGCAACTATCTCTTTTGAAACATCTGCATTTATACCATTTGCAGTATCTGCATCAGAATATGTAACACTTGCATCTGTTAAAGTAAGTTCATCTTTTATAGCTCTTGAATTATCATCTCCATCTACTTCAACTCCCCATTCGGTTCTTGTATATTGAAGTTCTGAGCTTGTGTTGTCCGTAGTACATGGTATCCATACATATTGGTTTCCCAATAAATCTGTTCCTACAACCGCCTTATTCTTGTATTTGTCTTTATCATTTACATTGTCTGAAATTACTATTCCACTTGTCTTTGTGCCTCCAACATAATAAAAACCGGCTGGTATTTTTACTCCATCAGTTGGCTGAGGCTTTGGAGTTGGAGTTGCTAACGAATTTTCTAGTTCCTTCTCAAGTAAATTCCTTTCCATTGCCTCTTTTTCTTGTGCAGCTGCTGTTGTTTCAGCCGCCTCTTTTGCTTTTACTATTATTCCATTATCTCCTAGAACTAAATTTAAGCTAACACTAGAAAGTATCAATAAAACTACAATAGTTACTACTAACGCTACAAGTGTTATACCTTGATTAAATTTTTGATTTTGTTGTTTTGTCCTTTTCATCACTTATTTCTCCTTCGTAATTAATTTTTACATTTCTATTTTAAATTACAAAAATAAAAAAGTGTAAAAGTAAAACAACTTGTTATATTTTTTTATTTCATATTTGCTGTTTTATTTATAATAATTCCACCATTGCCATCATAATTATTGCATATATTAGTAATTTTATCAGAGCTTTCATTAATAGCACATAATTGTATGATTTTATTCCAACTTTATTTACATCTTTATATGTTTGTATTATCTTATCTTTTTCTTCTTTTGTAACATAGTCTGTTTCTTCTATGTAATCTTGTGCCATGAATTCTGCTCTTATCATAGCATCTGTTTCTAAAAAGCTTCTTACCGCATACAATGTTAACTGCATAAGTGCTAAACCCCACAAACAAATTGTAGCAGTATTATAACTTATTTTATTAAATAAACTCAATATTGATATTATCAAAAGATACAAATTATTAATATTTGCAAATATTACATTAAATTTTAGTAGCCTCTTGTCTTGTGTCGAATGAATACATTCGTGTATAACAGTTTGTATTCTTGTAATTACATTTGCTTTTCCAATTACTATTTTATTTTTAAATACAAGATATACGCTTGTCTTTGAACTATTATCTTCTTCGACTTTTACGTCTTCCTTATTTAATTTTTTTAATGTTTGCTCGCAGATTTCTGTATTGCTTGGAAATTTTTTTATGGTTTCTGTTAATTTCTCATCTTCTACTATTCCTCTTAATTTTTTGAAATCTTTTATGCCAATATTCAAACCTATTGTTAGTAATGCCATTGCTATTAAAATACTTAATATTATTATCATAAAAAGCCTCTCCTTTTCTATTAATTATATTCGCCCCAGTGTTTTTTACCGTTTGCAATTTCTTATTTTAAATCAACATGTTTTTTATTCAATTTACATAGATTCAATTGCATAGTTAATTTTTTACAAAAAGAGCACATAAATATTTTAGTGTATTTAAGTGCTCCGTTTTTTACTATATATTTTTTATTTGATATTAGGTTGGAAAAGAATTGAATTTTGGCGTAGCCAAAATTGTAATTATTTTTCAACTCTATAATACGTCTTTAATTGCTTCAGCAATAATCTTATTTACATCTGCAATCATAACATTAAATTGTATTTCTGCATCAAAGTATTTTTTTATTTCTTCATCTTTTAATAATTCTGCATATTTTTCTTGTAACATTTGTTTTGCTTCAGTAGCATTTTCGCTTCCTTGCATAGTTTCTACTTGAATTTTATATCTCAAATGTTCAAATTCTTCTACTTGTGCTTTTTTTACTGGATTTGATTCTATATTTTCTTTTAATTCTTTATACTCTTTGTATTCTTTTGATTCTCTTATCTGTTTTGCTAATTTGTGAGCATCATCATATATTTTCATATAGTCTCAAACCTCCTAATTTATGCATATGCGTGTCTTTTCTTGAAACTTAATAAATTTGTAATTTCTTTTTGAGAATTTTCTGCTTTTTCCGTTTTCTTTGCTTTTTCTTGTAACATCTGTTTTGCTTGTCTTTCAGCCATTGTTTGGCAAATAGCTTTCTCATATGTAAAGTGTGTATCTTGAGCAATTTTCTCCCAGTTGAATTGATCTTTAACTTTTTGTTTTGCTTTTTTAGATACGTTTGTTGCTAATTGATGGTCATATAGTAATGCCGTTACAGAATCTGCGATTGAATTTGCATTTCCTGCATATGACTTCATTCCATCAACACCATGTGTTACTATTTCGTCAAGTCCTCCGACATCTGATACAACTGTTGGAACTCCTGCAAGCATTGCCTCTAGTGCAACTATTCCAAATGGCTCATATGTACTTGGAAATACTGCAACATCTGCACATTTGTACATTTTTTGAACCTGTTTTGAGTTTAAGTAACCAGTAAAATATATTTTATCATTTAATCCTAAATTACTTGCTTCTGCTCTTAATTCATCCATCATTCCACCACGGCCTGCAATTATCAATTTTGCATCATTATAGTTTGATAAAATTTTTGGCATTGCAGCAATTAAATGTTGAACTCCTTTTTCATATACTAGTCTTCCAACATAAAGAATAATTTTTTCATTATCCATTGCATACTGTCTTCTGAAATCGTAATCTCTTTCAATTCCTGTGAAGTTAGATAAATTTATTCCATTTGGTATTACATTTATCTTGTCGAATGGCAATCCAAACAATCTTTGAATTTCATTTTTCATGTAATTACTATTTACTATTACTTCTGTAGCTTCATATGTTAATAGCCATTCTGTATCATTTATATATCTTTGTGTTTCGTCATGAATTCCGCTGTTTCTTCCAGCCTCTGTTGCGTGTATTGTTGCAACAATTGGAATATCATAAGCATTCTTCAAGCTTTTTGCAGCATAAGTTACAAGCCAATCATGGGCGTGAATTACGTCAAATCCACCTTCTTTGTTTATAATTTCTGTTGCTTTTGATAGCATATTGAAGTTTAATTGCATTATCCAGTCGATGAAGTTGTTTGGATGTATCATGTAATTATCAACTCTATATACATTTACTCCCTTATCGTTTTCATATTCTGGTACATCTGCGTTGTCTCTATACGTTACAACTGTTACTTCATGACCATCTTTTATTAATCTCTTAGATAAATCGTGAACAACTCTTGCTATTCCTCCAACAATTCTTGGTGGATATTCCCATGTTAGCATTAATATTTTCATTTAGAAAAATCTCCCTTCACATAATTTTCTTTAGTATATTATTCACATAATTTCTAACTTGCTCTATTGTATACAAAAAAATTACAAATGTAAACATTTTTTGATAATTTTTTTAATTTTATTTTTGATTTTACTATTGAATTTATTTTTATTTTGATATAGTATATAATAAGATTTTTATTGAGCGAAAACAAAGGAGGAAAAACATGCCAAGAAAAACAGCAAGCAAAACCGAAAATACGGAATTAAATGAGACTGAAAAACCTGTTGTAGAGAAAAAAACAACAACTAGAAAGGCTTCAACCACGAAATCAACTAGCAAGGCTTCGGAAGCCTCTACATCAAAGACAAAAAGTACAAAATCTTCTAGTACAAAGGCTTCTACTTCGAAAAAAACAGAAACTAAGAAAACTTCTAGTTCAAAACGTACAACAAGACCTTCTAGCACAAAAGCTACTAAAAAAACAGCTACATCAAGAAGTACTACTAGAAAGAAAAAACTTTCGGCCGATGAAATTACATCTACAACAAATTTAACACAAAAAATTGAAGTAATTGAATACTACGATTTGCCATATAGATATAATCAAACTGTTGTTAGAGTGCTTGCTCAAACTCCCACTACCTTATTTATATACTGGGATATTTCAGATGTAGATAGAGCAAATTTTGTAAAGCAATATGGCGAAGATTTCTTCAACAATACAAAACCCGTTTTAGTAATTCATAATAACACTATGCACTATTCTTTCGAGATAGAAATTGATGATTTTGCAAATAGTTGGTATTTGCATGTAAATGATGCAAATTGTGAATATACTGTTGAACTTGGTCGTAAGCCTAAATATTATAACAGTGAAAAACATGTAAATATTCAAAATGATTATTTATATGTAACCTCTTCAAATGTAATAGAAGCTCCAAATGATCATGTTTTATTTGACAGAAATATTAAAAATGTTTACTTTAAAGATGTAAAAACAAATATTGTCACTGCAAAAGATATTACATCTATTTCATTTCTTCGTAATATTGGAAGAATTTATAATTTATATGATTTACAAAGTGACTTTAATAAAAATAGTTGGATTGATAGTAACCATTGGCAATTGGATTTAAACAATCCTTCATCTTCTAGCTCGACATTTAAATAGATTTTTATGAGTGCCTCACTTTTTAGCGCTGGCACTTTTATTAGATTTAATAGCTGTGAAAATTACCGCTATACATATTTAAGTACATTTCAATTATGCGTTTGTATTCCTTTTACAAACCAAGAAAGGACAAATTAATTATGAAAAACAACCCAAAAGGATATGTAAGTTTTGTGCTTCATGCGCATTTACCTTTTGTACATCACCCAGAAAGCGAAGATTATTTAGAAGAACAGTGGCTATTTGAAGCCATTTCTGAGACATATATTCCGCTTCTTTTAAACTTTGGAAAACTAGAAAATGAACATGTAGATTTTAGAATAACCATGTCTATGACTCCTCCATTGTTAAATATGCTTGATAATACTTTGTTACAAGAAAGATATATAAAATATTTACAATCTCATATCGAACTTGCAAAAAAAGAAGTTATTAGAAACCAAGATAATGAGTCATTAAAAAATTTAGCGCAGTACTATGTTGATAGATATTCAAATGATTTGCATGTATTTAAAGACGTATATAAATGTAATATTATTTCTGGCTTTAAACATTTTCAAGACATTGGTGTTTTAGAGATTATAACATGTGGAGCAACACACGGTTACTTCCCTATTTTATATGTTAACGAGAAAACTGTAAGAGCACAAATTGCTGTCGGTGTTAAATGCTATGAAAAATATTTTGGTAGAAAACCTCGTGGAATTTGGCTACCTGAATGTGGTTATGTACCTGAAGCAGATAAATACCTAAGAGAATTTGGAATACAATATGTAATAACAGAAACTCATGGAATTTTGTATGCCAACCCTACTCCTATTTATGGCACACTTGCTCCAATAGTTTCTCCAGATGGAATTGTTGCATTTGGTCGTGATTTAGAATCTTCAAGGCAAGTATGGAGTTCTATAAATGGTTACCCTGGCGATTTCAATTATAGAGAATGGTATAGAGATATCGGCTACGATGCACCTTATGATTATATAAAACCTTATATCGCATGTAATGGAGCTCGTGTTCCAACTGGAATAAAATATTACAGAATAACCGGCAAAAACTGTGAAAAGGATTATTACAATTTACAATGGGCTCAAGATTCTATAAATAAACAAGCAGGTCACTTCTTCGATTCTCGTGAGAAACAAATTACAGAAGCTGCTAACTTTACTCAGAATCCACCTATTGTATTATGCCCATATGATGCTGAATTATATGGTCACTGGTGGTATGAAGGTCCAGACTGGCTATATACATTATTCAAAAAGATTTATTATGATAAATGTGATTTTGATTTAATTACACCTAGCGAATACATTGATAAATATCCTCAAATGCAATTATGTACTCCTTGCAGATCTAGTTGGGGTGCTAACGGTTACAGTGAAGTATGGCTAAATCAATCAAACGATTATGTTCATAGACATTTACATGTTGCTGGTGATAAGATGGTAGAACTTGCAAATCTATTTCCAGATGAGTCTAAAAATAGTTTGAAGAGAAAAGCATTAAACCAATGTGCTCGTGAATTATTACTTGCTCAAAGTAGTGACTGGTTATTTATCATCACAAATGGTACAATGGTCGATTATGCAAAGAAAAGAATTAAAGACCATATTGGTAGATTCTCAAAATTATACCAACAAATAAAAGATGATAAAATCGATAGAAAATTTTTAAAGAACATTTCTGAAATAGACTGTATATTCCCAGAAATTGATTATACTATATATAAATAATTTTATAAGGATGAGCTTAAAGTCTTGTCCTTATTTTTTATAATAATATACTTTTCATCTTTTGTTTAGCTCTATAATTATCATGGACAATTTTCGCTCCTTATTTTTTAGAATATTATATGTATATCAGACGCTTTTTAGTAAATACTAATATTAGATTTTGTTCACATTACGGGGGATTTCTATAATGGTTTCGTTATGCATAAAGACAAACAATAACACTGCAATTGATTATTTAATGGTTAATATCGCTAAAATAAACTTAGACGATATTGTTTTTGTTAAGAAAAATTTTTCTAAATATACAAATATTATCATTCATTATCGTGGAAATAATATCCCCGAATTTTATAAAGAACTTGCTTCTGTTGTAACAAATTGTATTATAGATAAATATGAGGATTCTATCATTTATAAGTTATTATTATTAAACTATTTTTATTTTGATGAGATTGATATGAACATTATAAAAAATAATTGTAAATTATTAATCGAGAATAAACATTCAGATACTGTTTCAGTCAAAACTAATATAGCCAATAGAACTAAATATTTGTGGGCATCTGTTCTACGTTATATTTCATACAATAAATCTATATTTTTAGATGGTTTCATAACATTTAGAACAGGTGAATATATTAATTGTTTAGATGAAATATTAGATTTTGCAGTAAGTCAATTTGTTGTAAATAGAGAATATTCTGAATTTATTGAAATGTTAAAAATATATATTTCCTCTAGGACTCCATGTACAGAGATAATTCATTTAATATATCTTAATGAGGAAGCTATTTTACTAGATAAACAAAAAAATGTAATATCTCTTGCAAAAAATAATTTAGATAAATGCTACTTGTCTGATATTTCATTTTCAGCAAATGATTATGCATTAAATTCATTATTATCATTACTACCTAGCAAGCTTATTATTCATTTAATAAGTCCAGCTGATGATTTTATTAATACACTACAAGCAATCTTTGGAAGTTCAGTATCTATTTGTACAGATTGTGACATTTGCACAATTTACAAATCGTTAAATAAGACAAAAGGGTCTTATTAACGATTTGCCTTTTATAGAATCCATTTTTCTAGTAGAAAATATTTAATGTTTTTAGAATTATAATTAATTTTAAATTTTATACTTTTGCGCTGAACGTATATACATTTTTATATCCATTTTGAATCAAGATTTGTTTTACAATCTTGCTCCTCTTCCCAGTTTTACAATATACCAGTATTACTTTGTTCGGGTCAATTATTTCATTTTTTATATTATCAATTTCATAAACAGGAATGTTCACTGCGCCTTCAATATGATTTTCTCTATATTCTTCAGGAGTTCTTACATCTATTAACAGCGCATTTGTTCTTTTGTATATCTCCGTTGCTTCTTCTTGAGTAAAGTCTGTTTTATCTAGTCTACAAAATAATCTATTATAGAATTTTCTTAATTTCATATATACCTCCCCAAAAAAGATGTTATTAATACATTTTATTATTAATAACATCTTTTGGTTAATTATATATAATTTTACGTTTTTTATTCTTTCGACTTAGCTTCTTTTAATTTTTCTTTTTTTACTTTATTAAGTTTTACCATAGGTAATACTAAAGATATTATAAATATTATTATGGCAATTATAGATGTTAATCTGTTTATAGGAATTCTTGTAACAGCATATAAACTTGCCAATATTGCTTGTGGAGCAACTATTGATATAGCCACTTCGTATGCAACTTTTAATGCCCCTAATTTTCTAAATACAATCATCGCAAATACTATAGTAATTATACTTACTATTGATATAGGTAAAATATATGGCTTTATTATACTTCTTAGTCTCACATTTGATATATGGACTATTTTTATATCTGTTAATTGATTTTCTATTTCATATTTTTCATTTATCTTATCATTAAGTGATGAAATTTGCTCTTCTGTTGCTTCCTTTACAGTTATTTGAACCATATCCTTGTATAACTCTACTTGTTGTACTAATACATTTGTATTTCCGAATACTTCTTTTGTAATTGCCTTAATATCTGCAACATTAAATTGTGAACCAACATTTATACTGATTTCAATATGTTCCGAATATTTTAATCCAACATTGAAGCCTGCTGTTGATATTACTATTATTCCTGCTATTATTAGACATATTAATAATACTTGAACTATTTTTTTCATTGTTATTTCCTTTCTGTAAAACATCATTTACTTTGTTTTTTATTTATTATCTGCTTTTTTGCTATCGTTTTTTTCTTTTTTAATATTTTTTTAGACATTTTTATTTTCATTTGCGCTTTCAAAAGTTTTTAATCCTAAAATCAAAGCATTATAAATTATCATTATTATTATTGCCCAGAATAAAATCATTCCAATGCTTGCAATTTCTTCCCAATTGATTAATGCAAATGTAACAGCCGTTACCACAACTGGAATTAAGCAAATAGCAATTTTCCCCATCAAGTGCTTTACATTTTTTATTAGAATCTCTTTCTCACATTCTTTACTATATTCGTTTAGTATTAACATCGTAATTATATATTCAATTACTACTGCAACAGCAATTGCAAATATTCCAGCTAAACTTATTTCAACATTACCATATCTAACTGCAAGTAATAATACTGCTGTAAATCCTATATTGGCAATTGCACCCATTAATCCATTTTTCTTAAACTTTATCATCATGCAAATAGCCATTATTAAAGCTATTATACTTAGTCCTATTATAACTGCCCTTAATGTTTCAGTTGTTATATCTGAATATACAAATCTATTTGTTTCCATTGTATATGTTAATGGCATTGGATCTGTATTTAATAAAACTGCCATATTAGATGCAGATTGTATATTAGTTTGTATCTCCGATGTACTTGTGCTTGTCCCCATTGATAATTGGATTATACCTGTTGAAATTTCTTCTTGAAAATATGTTGTTATAATTGTGCTATCATCTAATGTCATTTTTATTTTCTTTGTTGTAGTATTTCCATCTGTATCTGTTGAACTAACATATGTTTTTGATATATCTCTTAATTTTTCTACAGCATCTTGATTAAACTCTATTGTTAAATATACTGTTGTTCCAGAAGTACTTGTTGAATATTGTACTTTTGCTTCTTTTAAATCCGCATTTGTTAATAATACTTCCGATGTATCATTATCTACTATTTTAAATTCACCTTTTGTAATTGTATATTGAGCAATATAATCTGTACTACTATTTTCTGAAACTTCTAAGCTAATATCCCCTGTAGATTCATCAAATCTTAAAAGATAATCTTCTACTTTCATATATTTTAGTCTAGCTTCTATAATATTTTTTACAGCTTCATAATTATCAGCTGTTCTTAGCTCATCTGGATTTACCTTTTCTTCTACCTCAGTAATATTTTCATTATTCTCATCTCCATCCGAGCTATCTTTGACTAGATTTCCGTCAGAATCATATTTTTTTGTTGTAGTACTATCATCTACTTTTATCAAGATATTTCTGGCTCCATATAGATCTGTTCCTAATTTGTATTCTGGTATTACATTTTTCATGGTATTTTTATCTTTTACATAAATACCCACAAATGAAATTAGTGATAGTAATAAAATAATTACTATTGTAGAGATTTTTCCTAATAACTTTAATGTTTTGTTGTTTTGCTTTGCTTTTTTCAATTTATTTTCCTCCATATTTTATAATAATTTTGTTCCATTAATAATTAATTCAAACCATATATTTAAATATTTTGCTGCATATTTACTCATCTTTGTTCTTTCCATAAATATATCAAAATAATCTAACACAGGACATATAGTATTATCTATTGTTATATCTAGTGTTACTTTGCGTTTTTCTCTATCCATGATGAAATCCGTTTTAGTAACAGCATAATTTACCTTATCATGCTTATCAAATGTAACAATGTCTCTATTTCTTACACGATTTCTATGAACATCTGATTTATCTGCTAAAATCAAAGCCGCCGATATATCACTTACAGCCGTTCCAGTTGCTTCATCATGGTTTCCTATTGCCATCATAACTTCAGTTCGATCTTCTAAATTCATCCCCATGTCTTTTAAGATTTCATAAGCCAGTATTGCTCCTGAATGTGCATGGTCTACTCTGTTTATCGTGTTACCAATATCATGCATATACCCAGCAATCCTAGCAAGCTCAACTCTATGTTCATTGTAATCAAGCTTTTGAAGTACTTCAGCTGCTCTATTTGAAACAATATTAATGTGCCTCATTGAATGCTCTGTATATCCAAGGGCATCCAATTGTTTTTGGGAACTCTCAATTAAATAATTTATTTCTTTATTATTTTTAACATTTGAAAATGTTACCATATAGTCCTCCGTACTGTTAAATTTTACTCTATCTACCAGAAAATATCAACCTTTTATATGCATTTTTTACTTAATTTTTTACTTAATTTTTTCTTTATTGTTTTTTTATATTAACTCCTATAATTCCTCCAATCATTCCTGCAATAATTGAGACAACCATTAGAATAATTGCACTTAAATTTATATTAAAGTTTGAGTTTATTATGCTAGATAATAAGTATATTACAATAACATATATTCCTCCGACAATAGCTCCATTTAAAATTCCTTTCTTTTCAATCTTTGAAATACTCAATATACTTCCAATAAGAATACTAATTGATGTTATTCCCATTACTATATAATTAACTGTACTTTCACCAATTTCTGTATTTGCAAGAATTACCGAATATACTAACAAACCAATAATTGTAAGTATTATTGATATAACACTGCCCTTTAAAATTTTTGTAATATTATTACTTTCTGTGTTACCAGTTTCTTTAGATATCTTCTTTATAAATTTCATACATAAAAACCTCCAATTATAAATTAATATAATATATTATAATTGAAGGCCTTTTATGTTTATTTTTTCTTTTTATTATTATATTTGCAAGATAAAATAGTATCAATATCATTATTATTATCATAATAAATTGTAGATATTCACTTTTTCTCTTTTTACTATAAATTATAGTTCATTATTGTTGTTAACAACCTCATTTGAACTATTGCTACTTTTTGTATTACTCTTACTAGAATCATTTGTAACAGGATCAAGCCCTAATACATTTTGTAAATATTCAATAACATTCATAGTATTTCCTTGGTATGTTAAATAATATTGGTTTTCTCCAGAATTATTTATTACATACATATCTGTAACAAGAGGTAAAATTAGCTCTTTTCCAGATGAATTATACAATCCATACATTTTATCTTTATATACAACTATAGCTTCGTATTCTGGAATTACAACTAAACTATTAGCTTGATTATTTTTAGACGAATTTGATAAACAGCCAAAGCCATCAAATTCCAGCGAAGCAATTGTATTTCCATTTAAGTCTAGTAAGCCCCATTTATTTGATCTTTTAACTGGAATACATTTTCCGAATAAAATATATGGGTTTTCTATTTCATTTGTAGGGAAATCATTTTTGTTAATTCCTATTTGCTCATATTCTATATATACAATTACACGCTCATTTTTGTTAATTATTCCATACTGCGTTTTTGATGCACTTGATGTTTTAGATACTAAATACAATCCTCTATCTTTGCTTATTAACTTTATACTGGTATAATCTGGCGTAATTTTTGTTTTTCCCGTCTTATCTATAATTCCAAATTTTCCATCATCAGTTTCTACAATAAATTCCTCTTCTTCTTCCTCAAAAGAAATAGATTTGTATTTTTCACCAATTATTGTGTTGTTTGACGAATTTTTTACACCATACTTTCCAGCTGTATTTTTTACAACTATCATATCATATAAAATGGCTTTTTTATTTTTATATGCTTCTACATTATCTTGTGCGGCAATTTCAGCACTTTCTGGTATTGTTTTCGCATAAGATGTTGATAAATAATTCATTGTATATATTTTCAATGTATTATTATCCTTATTATATGAATATGCTAAATTACATCCTTTACTTATTCCATCAATTGTTGTATACATTTTATTGTTAGACATAAATACTGGTTCATCAATTTCAAAATATTCATAATCAGCATCTGAACTTTGGCTTTCTGGCAATATTGCTTTATATATTTGGTTAGACTCGGTTATATATGATACAGTTTCGTATTTATTTTGCAAATAACATTTATCTACATCCTCTGAATACGGGTCTTTATATTCACCGTTATTTTTTGTATAACCAATTTTATTCGCTATATCCTCAAGGGAAACATAAATATTATTTTTGTTCTCATCAACAACTATCATATCTGATTTTGTTGAAATTTTTGTGCCATCAATATAGCATTTAAATTTATTTTTTTCTATATAAGATATATAAAATATTAAACCTATTGATAGTACAAATAATATAACTATTGCAACACCAATTATTATCATTAATTTTTTTGTTTTAATTTTATTATTTTCTAATTCCGGTTGTGATTCATATATGTTCATCTAAAAATTCCCCCTTAATTACTATAATGCATATAGACATTATTCTTTTTCATCAGTATAACCATATTTTTTATAGAATTCTTCTCTAAAATTTAATAAATTATCATTTTCTATTTCAATTCTAACTCTTTCCATTAATTTAGTCAAGAAATATAAATTATGAGTTGATAATAATCTTGTCCCCAATATTTCTTTGGTTTTTACTAAGTGTCTTATATATGCTCTTGTATAATTTTTACAAGTATAGCAATCACATTCTGGGTCTAGTGGAGTAAAATCTTTTTCGTACGTTGCATTTCTTATAACAACCTTACCATTCCAAGTCATCGCTGTACCATTTCTTGCAATTCTAGTTGGCAACACACAGTCACACATGTCAATTCCTGCTAGAGCTGCTTCTATCAAATAATCTGGTGTTCCAACCCCCATAAGATATCTAGGTTTATTTTGAGGCATTAGTGGAGTAGTATATCTTAATATATCTAAGAATTCACCCTTAGGCTCTCCGACGCTAATTCCTCCAATAGCATATCCTGGAAAATCCAATTTTATTAAGTCCTCTGCACTTTGTTTTCTTAGATCCTTAAAAAATCCGCCTTGTATTATGCCAAATAAACCTTGTTGTTCAACATTTTTATGTGCTTCCTTACATCTTACAGCCCATCTAGTAGTCCTTTCCATTGAATTCTTTGTATATTCATATGTAGATGGATATGGGCAACATTCGTCAAAAGACATTATTATATCTGCTCCTAAATCTTCTTCAATTTGCATTACTTTTTCAGGAGTAAACATGTGCTTACTTCCATCTAAATGAGATCTAAATTCCACACCTTCTTCTGATATAGTTCTTAATTCACTTAAACTAAAAACCTGAAAGCCTCCACAATCTGTTAATATTGGCTTGTCCCAATTCATAAATTTATGTAGGCCACCTGCTTCTTTAACTATTTTTTCTCCTGGTCTTAAGTATAAATGATATGTATTTGACAATATTATTTGAGCTCCTAAACCTTTTACTTCTTCTGGCGTCATTGATTTAACAGTAGCTTGTGTTCCAACAGGCATGAATACAGGTGTTTGAATATCTCCATGTGGTGTATGAACAACCCCTCTTCTTGCTCCTGAATTTTTATCTTCATGTAATAGTTCATATGTTATTGCTTGTTTCATTTTATCTAATAATTCTCCTTTATTTTATAAACATTGCATCACCGAAACTAAAAAATTTGTATTTTTCTTTTACAGCTTCATTATATGCACTCAAAACATTCTCTCTGCCTGCTAAAGCAGATACCAACATTAATAATGTTGATTCTGGCAAATGGAAATTAGTTATTAATCCATCCAAACATTTGAATTTATATCCAGGATAAATATAAATTCCAGTATCCCCTTCGCATTCTCTTACTAATCCATTTTTGTCAGCAACAGTTTCAATTGTTCTACAAGATGTCGTTCCAACTGCAATTACTCTGTTACCGGCTAATTTTGTTGAGTTTATTTTTTCTGCGTCTTCTGATTTAATATAATAGTGTTCTGTATGCATATGGTGGTCTTCTATATTCTTTTCTTTCACTGGTCTAAAAGTTCCAATTCCAACATGCAGTGTAACATTTGCGATTTTTACTCCTTTTTCTTCTATCTTCTTTAGAAGTTCATCCGTAAAATGTAAACCGGCAGTTGGTGCAGCAGCAGAACCGTTGTATTTAGCATACACTGTTTGGTATCTATCATTATCTTGTAAACTTTCATGAATATATGGTGGAAGTGGCATTAGTCCTATTGTATCAAGTATTTCATTAAATATACCATTATATATAAATTTTACTTTTCTTGTCCCATCTTGCAATATGTCTAATATTTCGGCCTTTAAGAGTCCATCTCCAAATATAACCTTTGTTCCTATATGGAGTTTATTTCCAGGTCTAACCATAGCTTCCCATATATCACCTTCTAAATTTTTTAGCAATATAAATTCAACATTTGCACCAGTTTCTTTTTTTCCATATAAACGTGCTGGTATAACTCTGGTATTATTTCTTACTAAACAATCTCCTGGTTCTAGATAGTCAATTATATCTTTAAAAATTTTATGTTCTATTTTTCCTGTATTCTTATCTAGTATCATTAGTCTAGATTCATCTCTTTTTTCTATTGGTGTTTGCGCTATCAATTCTTCTGGTAGTTCATAATTAAATTCAGATAATTCCATTTTTATTCAGATACTCCTTTTGTTTGTACAATATCATAATCTTTATTTGACTTTTCAAATATTTTTTTAGTTTTTTGCACTATGCATTCAATTATTTCTACAATATTCTTAGGTTCATCTAATTTATTTAATTTGTTTGAATATGTGAAATCACTTGTTTTTGCTGGTTTTAAACTATATATTTTTTCTGGTAATCCTATGTAATTTCCATTTTTATCTTTTACTTTTCTATTCATATAATCAATATACCATTTTCTTAAACCATCTCTTTTATCATCTGTGTAACTATATTTTTGATAATCATGTAGTACTGGAACTTCATATCCATATTCGCTTGAATTTCTTTCGAGTGTATGTAAGAATTCATGTAGAAATACTTCTTCTGGAAATGTATTAGATGCAGAATATGAATACTGATTTTGTACCACCCTTATATTAGAAAATCCCTTTCCAATATAAACCATATTTCCAAGTCCTACCCATTCACAAATCTTTTCGTTATTAGTTAAAATACTTTCTAGCGGAAGGTTTGTACATACAAATATATGGTCAAACTCTTTTTGTTGAACATATTTGTTAATTAATTTATATACATCTTTTTCACCTATATAATATCCATTATCCTCATCATATGATAAAGATGTAAGTGGTTCTTTAATCTCTATAATCTCATATGTAATGCTCATTTGATTGTTAGACATATCAGTTATTGAATTTTGTAACCTTTGCATATTATTTTCAACAATGCTTTTTTCCATTGTTGTCATCGAATAATTTTGTTTTTTTCCTTCGATTGTAGCATTTACATTATCTATTAAAAATACACCAAAATTCCATATATTACTTTCGTCTGTTGAACCTTCTTCTATTGTAAAATCTGAAAACCACGCAGTACCCTCTGCAGTATTAGATATTCCACCCAATCTAAACCCTATTTCTACTTTTTCATTGTTTTTTGAATTGAATAAAAATTCAATTTTAGTCCAATTAGTATTTCCTTGTATTACATTTGAATGTTCATCTGTTTCATTCAAGCAAATTTGAGCTCCCGCCATTGTATCATTTTCATTTCCGACAACATTCTCAGTCCTTACCATACAGGTTACCCTATACGGTGTATTTTTTCTCACCGTTACTTCTCTATAAAACATTGCATCATTTGACACTTTATTTTCTATTTTATAACTTCTATCTTTTGAATATTTAACATTAGAATCTCTTGAAAATTCTGTTCTGCCTTTTTCTAAAATTCCCTTTGAAAAATAATTATAATCATATTTTCGATATATATAAAATGCAACAATTATAATAACAATCATTAATAAATTAGGTAATATATTTTTCAATCTTTTTTTATTCATTTTTTACCTCTTTTGTAAATTCCTATATGCAGAGAAAAAGGAGTATAGCACATATATTCCTTTTTCTCTTGTAAATAATTTATTATTCTATGCAGTTCCAATTTTCTTGTTTGTTGTTGCTCTTTTAGCTTTTACCTTTTTCGGAATTTCTCGGTTATTATTTATTATTATTTTGGGTGCTTCTCCATTTTCAACAGTTGCTTTAGTTATTATACACTTTTCAATTTTTGGGTTCGAAGGAATTTCAAACATAATGTCTCTCATAATATCTTCAATAATTGCCCTTAAACCTCTTGCACCTGTCTTTCTTTCAATTGCCTTATCAACAACCGCATTTAGTGCCTCAATGTCGAATTCTAATTCAACATTGTCATATTTAAATAATTTTTTATATTGTTTCACTAAAGAATTCTTTGGCTCAACCATTATTTTGATTAGAGCTTCTCTATCTAGCTCTTTAAGAGTTGTTACTATAGGTAATCTACCAACAAATTCTGGTATTAGTCCAAATTTTAATAAATCTTGTGGTAGTAAAGATTCGAATACATCATATTTGTTCATTTCTTTACTGCTCTTTATATCTGCACCAAATCCCATTGTTTTTTTGTCAACACGATCTTTTATTATTTTTTCCAGTCCATCAAACGCTCCGCCACATATAAATAAGATATTTTGTGTATTAATTTGTATAAATTCTTGATGAGGATGTTTCCTTCCCCCTTGTGGTGGTACAGAAGCAACAGTTCCCTCAATAATTTTCAATAATGCTTGTTGCACACCTTCTCCACTTACATCTCTTGTTATAGATGGATTCTCTGATTTTCTCGAAATTTTGTCTATTTCATCTATATATATTATTCCTTTTTCAGCTTTTTCAACATCATAATCTGCTGCTTGTATTAATTTCAATAAAATATTCTCTACATCTTCTCCAACATATCCAGCTTCAGTTAATGTTGTTGCATCAGCAATTGCAAATGGTACTTTTAATATCCTTGCAAGAGTTTGAGCAAGTAGTGTTTTACCACAGCCAGTAGGTCCTAATAATAAAATATTACTTTTTTGTATTTCTACATCATCTTTATCTGTATTTTTCTCAGCATTAATCCTTTTATAATGATTATAAACAGCAACCGCTAATGTTTTTTTAGCTACATCTTGCCCAATAACATACTGATCCAATATTTCTTTTATTTCTTCTGGCTTTGGTAAGTCTGTAGGTGCTTCATTCTCATATGTTATTTCACTATCTTCATATAAGTCATTTTCTATAATATTAGTGCATACTTTTATACATTCATCACATATATATACTCCTGGTCCAGCAATAATTCTTTCGACCTCTTCTTGTCCTTTACCACAAAAAGAACATCTAATAGACTTGTCTTTATCTCCTTTTGGCATCCATAATCTCCTTTTTACTTTAAATTTTCATGAGTTAATATTTTTATTTTCTTTTTTCCATTATTCCATCAATTAAACCATATTCTAGAGCTTCTTGTGCAGTCATATAGTGGTCTCTCTCTGTATCTCTATTTATTACGTCTATTGGTTGGCCAGTTCTATCACTTAATATTTTGTTTAATTTTTCTCTTGTTTTTACCATATGGTCTGCATGTATTTTTATTTCTGTTGCTTGGCCTGAAAGACCCCCTCCACCTATTAAAGGTTGATGTATTAATATTTCTGAATTTGGTGTAGCAAATCTTTTTCCTTTTTCACCAGATGCAAGTAATACTGACCCCATACTTGCTGCCATTCCAACGCATATAGTAGATACTGGGCATTTTATGTAATTCATAGTATCGACTATTGCCATACCATCGGTAATAGAACCTCCGGGGCTATTTATATATAAATCTATTTCTTTATCTGGATCTTCTGATTCCAAAAACAACAACTGTGCAACTACGAGTCCTGCAGATGTTGCATTTACATCCTCTCCTAAAAATATAATTCTATCTTTTAATAATCTAGAAAAAATATCATATGATCTTTCGCCTCTTGCCGATTGTTCTATAACATATGGTACTAAGCTATCTTTTTCAAACATAATTATAATTCCTCCTCTACAATGTTTTTATTATAAAATTCAAAATAGTTAGTGAGCATAACAATATTTATAGTTTATATAAATAAATCCCCCCTAACTATTCCGTTTATTATTTCTTTATTTTAGCGTTTTTTACTATTAATTCTATTGCTTTTTCTGTTTTTACACTATTTCTTAAATATTCAACTAATGCTTCATTCTTTCTTAGTTCTTCTTCTTTTCTTCCATAACTTGTTGCCATTTCTTTAATTTTTTCATCAACTTCTTCTTGAGAAGCTTCGATTTTTTCTTCTTTAATAATAGCTTCAAGCACTAATCTTGATTTTACATTTTTTTCTGCTTGTTCTCTGTAGTTATCTTCAATTTCTTTTCTTGTTTTATTCATTATCTTTAGATATTGCTCTAAATTAATTCCTTGATAAGCTAATTGTTGTTCCATATCTCTTATCATTGCTTCAATTTCATTATCTATCATTCCTGAAGGGATATCAACCTCAGTATTTTTTGCAACTTCTTCAACAGCAGCATTTTCTGTCTCATGTTTAGCTCTGTCGTCGTTTGCAGCTTGTCTTTTTTCTCTTATACTTGTTTTTAAATCGTTTAATGTATCAAACTCTGAAACATCTTTAGCAAATTCATCATCCAATTTAGGTAATTTCTTTTCTTTGATTTCATTTACCTTTACTTTGAATGTTGCCTCTTTTCCAGCTAAATCTTCTGAAAAATATTCTTCTGGGAATTTAACCTTTATTTCTTTTTCTTCTCCAGTTTTCATCCCAATTATTTGTTCTTCAAACCCAGGAATAAAAGCACCACTTCCTATTTCAAGTTCGTGATTTTCAGCCTTTCCACCTTCAAAAGCTTTTCCATCTACATATCCATCAAAATCAATAACTGTTATATCTTTTTCCTTTACAGGTCTATCATCTACTGTTATTGTTCTCGCATTATGCTCTTGCATATGTGCAATTTCATGTTCTACATCTTCGTCTGTTACAGGATATTCAACTTTTTTTAATTCAACACCTTTATATTTGCCTAATTTTACTTCTGGTTTTGTTTGAACTATTGCTGTAAATACAAGGTCTTCACCCTTCTTCATTTTTACAATATTTATTTCTGGTTTGCTTACAACATCTAATTTATTGTCTTCTATTTCTTTTTCGTAAATTGAAGGAACTAATTCGTTAAAAGCATCCTCATAGAATATTTCGTCTCCATACATTCTCTCAACAATATTAAATGGTGCTTTACCTTTTCTAAAGCCTGGTATATTAAAGTACTTTGCACTTTTATTAAACACCTTTATTATTGCTTCATCAAATTTCTTTGCTTCAATTGTAAATTCTAATTTTAACTCATTATTGTTTTCTGTTTTTTCTATTTTTATACTCATTTAATTCAAGTCCTTTCTAATTTTCAATAAATTGCTAGTTTATTATACCACAAATTGTGCATATTGCAAGCTTTTTTTAGATTTTGTTTTTATACTATTTTTATTAGGTCAAATTTAGTATAATCACAGCTAGCCATTTTATAATTAACACCATTTATATTGCCTTCGAGTACATTAACATGACTTTTTCCATGCAAATGACCATATATACAATATTTAGTATTATATTTTTCCAATATTTTTGTAAATTCACTATTTTTAAAGTCCTTTAATAAAGGAGGATAATGCATACATACTATTATTGGTTTGTCTTTTCCATACTTTTCTATTCCATTTTTTATAGAATTTTCTAATCTTAATAGCTCTCTTTCTTTTATTTTTTTATCTTCTTCACCTTCCGCTATTAAGTTCCAGCCTCTAGTTCCAGCTATTATGTAATTTTCAAACTCATAACTATTGTTATATATAAAGTCTATATTTTTTAGATTTTCCTCTTCTAAAAATGTCCTCATCTTTTTAAATGTAGACCACCATAAATCATGGTTTCCTTTTAACAAAAGCTTCTTTCCTGGTAAATTATTTATAAATTCAAAATCTTTATATGTATTTTCTAATTTCATTTCCCAAGAAAAGTCTCCTGGTAACAATACTAAATCTTTTTCATTTACCTTTTCTAACCAATTTTTCTTTATTCTTTCCTCATAATTTTCCCAACCAAATATATCCATTGGTTTATTTGTGTTAAATGATAAATGCAAATCTGATATTGCATATATTGACATTATTAATTCTCCTTAACTAAGAGTTAAATTTGGTATTGCATTTAACTCAAGATTTGATGTATTACCGCCTATAAACTCATAATACCCTGCAGATGCTATCATAGCACCATTATCTGTGCATAATTTAAGTTCAGGGTAATAAATATTCAGATTTTTCTCAATTGCAAAATCATCAAAACTTTTCCTTATATATGTATTAGCAGAAACTCCACCAGCCAATACAATTTTATTTATATTTGTTATTTTTACTGCCTCTTCTATATGATTAACTAATATTTCTGCAACTGTTTTTTCAAAACTAACAGCTAAATCCGCTTTATTTATACCCGGTTTATTGTGATTTAGATTTATTACAGCAGTTTTTATTCCACTAAAACTAAAATTCAAATTATCAAAATGTGTCTTAGGCAAATTTATATTAGGTTTCCCCTGTTGTGCTAATTTATCAATTTTAGGACCTCCTGGGTATCCAAGACCAATTACTCTAGCCACTTTATCAAAAGCCTCTCCTATAGCGTCATCCTTAGTTTTTCCAAGAACCTCAAACGTATTATAGTCTTTTACTAAAATTATTTGCGTATTGCCCCCTGACATCATCATACATAAAAATGGTGGTTCTAATTTTTCGTGTGTTATATAATTAGCAGCAATATGACCTTTAATATGATTTACCGCAATCAAAGGTTTATTTAACGCATAACTTAATGCCTTAGCATATGACACTCCAACTAATAACGCACCAACAAGTCCTGGCCCATATGTACATGCTATTGCATCAATATCATTTATATTAATATTTGCATCAGCAACAGCTTTTTTCATTACAGTAGAAATTGCTTCTACGTGATTTCTTGAGGCTATTTCCGGTACAACACCCCCAAATTTTTCATGTATACTTATTTGTGTATCTATTACATTTGATAATATTTTTCTTCCATTCTTTACTATTGACACGGATGTTTCATCACAGCTCGATTCAATTCCGCATTATTAATATATCTTTCATCTTTTTCATCCCTTCTGAAAGGCATATATACTTTATTCTTTCTATCTTATCACTAAAAAATTCCAAATAGAGCCGATACCATAGCATAAATTCCATTTGATACTACACCTATTACTGGACTTATTATGTAACTTATTAAATTTGTTATCCATAACACAATAAATATAACATAAAACAGCTGTGTGTTATTTTCAAACCATGTTTTGGCATTATATGGTAGGAAATGTATTAGAATTTTTGACCCATCTAATGGTGGCAATGGTATTAAATTGAATACTCCTAATCCTATATTTACACTAATAGCCATTTGTAATGTTAAACAAATTAACATTCCTACTGTTGTAAATACAAAAGTAGATGCAAATGCATTTATTGCAAATAATATTATTGTTAATACTATTGCTATTATTAAATTCATTACAGGTCCTGCAAGAGCGACAATAGCTTCTTGTGCTGACATTGACCTCTTTCTATTAAAATTTGTGGGATTAATTTCTACTGGTTTTCCCCAGCCAAAGTGAGCAAATATCAACATAAAAAAACCAACTGGATCAATATGCGATAAAGGATTTAAGTTTAATCTACCTTGTCTTCGCGGAGTATCGTCTCCCAATTTATCTGCCACAAATGCATGTGCAAATTCATGAAATGTTATAGCTACAATTACTCCCGGTATAGTAAGAAGAAGTGCTAATAATTCCATTGGGTTTTGTATGTATTGTACAATTGTGCTTACAGCAAAAATTGCAATTATAATATATAATATTCTTTTATCTACATTAAACATATTTTTTTACCTTTCATTTTTGATGTTTATATTATATACTAGAATAATAAATATGTAAATATTTTTCCACGTTTATGTATACTTATTTTATAGTTTATTTCAATTCTTTTTTTAATTATTTTTTATTATACATTCTTATTTCTTAGTTCTCTAGCATGAGATAAAGATATTTCTGTTATTTCTCCTGATGCTATCCTTGCTATTTCTCTAATTGTTTCACTTTCATTCAGTAATTTTACATTTGTATTTGTCTTATTTGCAGCAACTTCTTTATATATGTAATAATTATAATCCCCTTGAGCCGCAATCGTAGCCAAATGTGTAACTATTATTACTTGATGTTTTTTTGCTATTTTTTTCAATTTGCTTCCTACTGAATTTGCTGCTTTTCCACTTATTCCTGTATCGATTTCATCAAATATTAAAACCGGAACTTCATCTATATCTGATAATACAGTTTTTATTGCAAGCATGATTCTAGACATCTCTCCACCAGATGCGATTTTATTTAATTTTTTCTCTTCTTCTCCAAGATTAGTTGTAATTACAAATTCAACATGACTCTTCCCATTAATCGAAAATTCCCCATCTTCTATTACTTTTGCATTGAATCTAGCATTTTTCATCTCTAATTGTACAAGTTCTTCATTGATTTTTTCATTCAGTATTTTTGAGTTCTTTTCTCTTAATTCTTCTATCTGTTTACATAGCTCTTCCATTGTGGCTACTATTTTTTCTATTTTTTCTTTTGTTTTTCTATTCTCTTCATCTAAATTCTCAATTCTATCAATTTCTTTTTCAAGTTCTTCCTTATAATCTAATATTTTTTCTATAGTATTCCCGTACTTTTTCTTCAGTGAATATATTTCATCCAGTCTTTCTTCGATTTCATTTCTTTCTCTTTCATCAAAATAAATGTCTTCTTTCATTGATGAAATATCTCGTGCTACTTCTTGTACTTCATAATATATATTTTTCATTTCTACTAATTTTTCACTATACTTACTGTTTACATCTTCGATTTTTTCTAATGCTCTAATAGAATCATTTATTACATCTATTATATTTCCTTCTAAATTATTACTAACAATATTTAAGGCTTCCGCAACTTTTTCTGAACTCATTATTATTTTTCTTTTTTCTTCTAGTTGCTCATCTTCTCCATTTTTGAGATTAGCCGCTTTTATTTCTTTATATTGATACTGTAATAAATCAAGCTTTCTTTGTTTTTCTATCTCGTCGCCATAGTTATTTTTTAGCATTTTATTTAGTTCTATATATTCAGTATATAGTTCAACATATTTTTTGTGTATTTCAGCAATTCTGGTGCCAATAAATTTATCTAAATATTTAGTATGAAATTCTGTATCCATTAGAGTTTGATTATCATATTGTCCATGAATATCTATTATATTCTTCATAAAATTTTTTAACTCGTTTACAGTTACTAATCTTCCATTTATTTTACATAAATTTTTTCCAGATGTATTTATTTCTCTGGACACTACAATATTTCCATCAATTGAATTAGGATTATCCGGTAAATATAATGCAAGTTCAACAAAAGACATATTTTGACCTCTTCTTATCATATCTTTTGAAAATCTGCCACCTGCAATTATCCCTAAAGAGTCTACTATTAATGTTTTTCCAGCACCTGTTTCTCCTGTTAATACATTCAATCCTTTATTTAGATCAATTACAATATCATCAATTATTCCAATATTTTTTATGTGTAATGTTGTAATCATTTTATTAGCCTCCAAATTTTTGTTCGTATATATACTACATTTTATTTTTTCATTTGTCAACACTTTTTACAAAATTTTGTTTGCAATTCATCGACAGTTTTTTTATTTAGAATTACATAACATGCAAAATGTACAAAAAATAAAAGCTATTAAAATAATAGCTTTATTCTGGTGACCCCTACGGGAATCGAACCCATGATTCGGCCTTGAGAGGGCCGCGTCTTAACCGCTTGACCAAGGGGCCATAAAATTTACTTATTTAATATACCATTTTTTATGTTTCAAGTCAACTAGTTAAGTCCATTTTTTTAATTTTTATTCAAATAATTTTTGTACATTAAAAATGTATCAAAAAAGTTCCTTTTTAATTTTTATTGAATACACATTTGTAAAATTTCTTTTAGCCTCTCATCTTGTTTTGTTAAATATAAATAACCAATCAAAGCTTCAAAAGCAGTCGCATAACTATATTCTTCTACAGTTGCATTTTTAGGCACATGATGATTTTCCGCATTTCTTCCTCGTCTCACTATGTTTTTTTCATCGTCATTCAATTCTTTTTCAATTTTATGTAATAATTTTACTTGTGCATCAGCTTTAACATATTTTATTGCCTCAATATGTAACATGTGAGGTTTTAATTTTGTAGTATTAGTTAAATGCGTTCTAACAAGCAATTCGAATACACTATCCCCAACATAAGCCCATGTTAATGGTGATAATGTATTAACTTCTGCCACGTTTCTCTTTCTTTCTATTAATTCAATCATTCTCTCCTCCATTTAAGCTACCACTTCCAATGTGATTTTTCCTAAATTTCCAGTCCTAAAATCTTCCAATATTATTTTAGAAATTTTTTCTAAATCTATATTATTCCCTTTAGATACAGTTCCTCTTTTTTCTCCTATATAATTCATTATTTCAACTATTTTTTCATTTTCTTCTAATTCATCATTACTATTAATCTTTTCAACTATTTCCGAATTTAGCTTATACCTTTCAATTAGGTTTTTCCTGTATTTTTCTATTAAAAATTTAACTAAATTGTAAGCAATTTCCACTTCGTCTATTATATCACTTTTTATCGTCCCTGTATAAGCTAAATTCAAAGCAGTTTGTTCGTTTGCAATTTTAGGCCATAACACACCTGGTGTATCTAATAATTCTACATTGCTTGTAAGGCGTATCCACTGCTTGTTCTTTGTAACACCTGGTTTATTCCCCACTCTCATTGACGTTTTTTTAGAAACTCTATTTATAAATGATGATTTTCCTACATTTGGAATCCCTATTATCATTGCACGTACAATCTTATTTCTACCTTTTTGTTGTGCAATATTTTTCTCTTCACTCATCATCTCATTTAATTTATTTATTATTTTATTTGCGCCTTCTCCATTGTTTGAATTGCATAATATTGCTGGTATCTGCTTTTCCTCAAAATATTTAAGCCATTTCTTGTTTTCAATTTCATTTGCTAAATCTGACTTATTTAACACAACAATTTTTTTCTTATTTTTTATTAATTTCTGAGCTTCAGGGTTTTGGCTAGAAACTGGAATTCTTGCATCAAGTATTTCTACTACTACATCAACTAATTTCAAATCAGTTTCAAGCTGCTTCATCGTTTTAGCCATATGTCCCGGATACCATGATATTGATACTCTTGAGGAAGCATTATTCGTTTCTTTTCTATTATTTTTTTTACTATTATTCATAGTCAATTTCAGCCCTTTCTCGATTTATTAAATGGAACATATAGTCTACAAACTAATTTCTCCCTTTTACAACACAATAATACAATCATTTTTTATTATACCATATTTCTCCACTTTTATAAAGTTAATTTTCTCTTCATTTTCAAAAAATCTATCATAAAGTTCTTAATTTTTAAAATAATATAGAATTTTTTCTGCATAATGGTATATTCTCGTTTATAATGTATATATTTGAAAGTGCTTATGATTTATTCTTTCAAGCTTATACTACAGAAGTTAATAATAATTTAAAGAAAACGCCTTATGGAATTGATGAATTGAACAAATTAAAATCTTTTAAGTCCTTTTTGCATGATTTCGGTAATTTTGCCAATAAATACCCAGAAGAAATTGTCTTATGGGACAGATATTTATCATATGCGCAAGTTTTTGGATTAACAAAAGATATCATGAAAACTGGCTATACACAATTAGTAAAAAATTCTTCATTTACTATTGATAATATTGATAATATTACTCTTTATAACATCGAATTAAATTAAACAGAAAGAGCTACGTATAGCTGATACGTTGCTCTTTCTGTTTTACCTATAATGTTTTAGTTCACTCAAATTGTAGTTGCTTCCTCATAGGAAATGAAAATATCTTTTATCTTCTCATCTCCAAGTATGCAGTCTTCATCTTCTTTCACCTTTTTAATTAACTCCAAATGTTCTTCCAGGGCAACTATAGCCATAGATATTTGATGCCTAGTCGGTTTCTTTAAAGAATACCAACTTGCAAATTTGTATAATCCAAATCTAAAGATGACAGCATAAACAATTAAAGCTATGCCATATACCATAAGCGTCTTTTCCGGTGTTATAAACCGTCCATCAATCCAACCTGCCATGAACATAAAAAGTAAAGTTACAATTCCAAGGCTATTTTTAGCATCATCACAATTTTCAGTGAAACTGCTATATTTCTTTGCCTCATCAGTATTTGGCACTAATTTTAGGAATTCATAAGCATTTAATACTTTGTGTGTTGCAGCATGCATTCTCCTTCTTTCTTTTTTATGAATTATTTTCCAAAAGTTATTAAAGTATTTCAGTATTGAACCTTTCCACACAACACTGTCAATGCACAAAGCCGTTACGATAGTGGCAAACATCAAATTTTTGAATACAGCTGTAATCTGATACGCTAACACTACTATTACAAAAATACTAATGGCAGAAATAGTCCTCGACTTCACCTCGTCTATGATTAAGTCATCATTATCTTCAATTTTTGCCTTGCAATTTTCATAAGCAATAGCACCATTATTTTCTTTAGCTCGCGTTGCATACCATTTTCCATTTACTTTTGTTATCAAAGTAATCGAATTATCCGTTGCAATTGCACCGTTTACCCGTAAAATTTTGCTATCGTTTGCTTTTTCCATATAGAATCTCCTCTTTTGTTTGTATTCCAAATATTAGCTATTTGGAAGTGAAATGATTACGTACTAAGCGTTCTCCTTTCATATTTTGCGTTTTTCAAACATTAATTATTATACCATTTTTTTAGTATTACGTCAATTTAAAATTTATGTCAAGTCGATATTTATAATGTTCTATAGTTGTTCTTATCTGCTCTTTCGTCTTTTTCCATATCATATTTCTTGTTATTATAAAACCAGTCAGTCTTTTTATCTGTTGGATGGGCTTGTCTATTTTTGTCAAGTAATAAGTCCAAAAATGTAAATAGTGGTAATGCAACTCCTGCTAAAGAGAATAATACATTTATATAATCGTCCATCATTCCAGTTCCGGCCTGCATTGCTTGTAAATTTTTAAATAGATATACCCCAAAATAGCCTAAATATCCAATCATATATACAATAGAACCTAAGAATTTTCTCTTTGCAATAAACACAAAACATATTAAAGCTAAAAATATCATTGCTATTTCCATATTCATATCCATTGGCTTTACCATAAATTCTATACCCATAGAACTTGTATATGCTGCAATTATTCTAAATATCCAAAACATTACATCTAAAGCTAATACCATCCATGTACTAAATTTTTGCATTTTTCTTCCTCCTCAAAGCATAAATTATTTGCATTTAATTTTCAATTACAAAATGGCTATTGAAGAAAATTCAATAGCCATATTCTTGTGTTTTATTAGTCTACAAAATCAAATTCATTTTTGAATTTATCTTTAAATATCTCAAATACTTTTGTTAATGTTTCTTCATCTTCGACGCTAACATATGATTCTGTTTCTTCATCACTGTCATCGTCTGAGTCTTCAACTTTTAGAATTACCACTTCTCCTGGCTCTTCGCTTTCTTCATCATCCACTGGTAATAAAACAACATATTCTTCATTATCTAATTCGACTAAATCTAAAAGTTCGAAGTTAGATTCCTTTCCTTCTTCATCTGTTAAAGTTATTATGTTGTCTGATAATTCTTCCTCAGAATTGTTTGTTATGTTTTCGTCATTCATTACTTTATTCTCCCTTCAAAATTAATTTTATAATAATTTGTATTTCTACAAAATTAAAACCATTTTATTTATACTATTATTTTATTTTTTGTCAATTATATTCAATTATCTTTTTTCATTTTCATATAAGATTCCAAAATATATACTGCTGAAATTGTATCTACTATATTTCTTTTTTTATGTTTATTTACATTTAAAAAATTCATTGTTTTATGAGCTTCTACTGTTGTTAATCTTTCGTCTATTCTTTCAATTTTTATTTTATTGAATTTACATTGTAATTTGTGTATAAATTTTTCTGTAACTTCTACGCGCTCTGTTTTTGTGCCATTCATATTTAATGGCATTCCAATTGCAAACGTATCAATTTCGTTATTATATTCAGCAAGTATTTCTTCCAAACGCTTTAAAACTATTTTATCATTTCCTTGATGATGAATTGTTTCTATCCCTTGAGCCGTATACCCTAATGGATCTGTTATAGCAATTCCAACTCTTGCATCTCCATAATCTATTCCTAAAGCTCTCATATATTACTTGTCCAATCCAATATAATTTTTTACCATTTCTTCCAATAGCTCATCTCTTTCAACTTGTCTAATTAAATTTCTTGCACCATTATGGCTTGTTATATATGTAGGATCTCCTGAAAGTATATAGCCAACTATTTGGTTTATTGGATTATAACCTTTTTCAGTTAAAGCCTTATATACCTCTTTAAGTATTTCCCTAGTTTTTTCATTTTTTTCTTTTTCAACATTAAAACTAACAGTTTCGTCTGTAACCATATAAAACCTCCTATAAATAATTTATATTACTTTCCGATGTATCAGCCGTATCTAAATATTCTTCTAGTTTTTGAGTAACCCCAACTAAAGCAGTTCCTTTATAATATTTTGCCAGAGCTATATTTAGCTTCGGTGACACCTCAGTCTCTTCTCCATTATAATCTTGAGCTGGAACAATTTTTAGAGCTTCCGTTTTTTCTTTTACTGTTTTCATAAACTCCTCAACGGCTTCTAAGTCAACTCCAGAAAAAACAATAGCAAATTTGGGTCCCATATATCTCACAAATAAATATTCTGGTGATAAATTTTGTTTTATTTCTCTACAAACTTGTGTTATTACATTATCTCCTGTCTTTCTACTTATTTTTTCGTTTATTTCAACTAAATTTATTATTTTTAATAAACAAACTGTTGATGTAGAATATTTATCTATAATATTTTTTCCTTCTGTATATAGATATTCTGCTGTCTTTAATTCTGAGTATTGGTCATCTCTTACAATTTTTTCTATTGTAGATTGATTTTCTACAGTTTTCAAAACAGCAACAATATTATTTTTTACAACTTCTAGAATTGTAGTATCGACATTATCAAATTCATGAGGAGTGCTTCCTTCTATTATCCAATAGCCAATGTAAACATTATCTATGTATATTGGAAAGAACATTGCTGCTTTCGCCCTTCCGAATTCCATTTTTTGATAAGGTAATTTTTCGCCTTCTTTTTCGACTGTAATGTATTTTGGAATACCCGTTTCTATACTATCTGCAAAAACTGGTTCTGACTGCAAATTTTTCAATGTTTCCCAATGTTTTTCTGCAACATTTGAGGCTCGTATTACAAATTCTGCACCATCATAAACTACAATTGTTGAATATTTTATACCATATTTTTCTATTAATATGTCATTTATCTTTTTTAGTTTATCATCTACACTCGATGTTTCACTTATAGTATCCATAAAATCTTGTAATACATTTAAGCTTGTAATTTGTTGGTTTATGTTCTTAAAAGAATCAATTTTTTTGTGTATTGACATATTATAGAACATTAGACCTATTATTATTGCTACTAGTAATAAAACTATTATTATCATCATTGTAAAATTTCACCTCATTTTGTTTATTTAAAAATTATTTCTCATCTTATTTAATGTTGCATTCATATTACTATTAAATGAATAATTTGTTTTTGTATTCTTTTTACTATAATCATTATAATTCTTTGTTGGTTTTGTCTTATTTTTTTCATTTGCAATTAAAGGATATACCATGTCTCCTAATCTTTGTAATGCGTCTAAGAAAATTTTAGAATACCCATTTAACGATATTTCACAATCAGCTATTCTTTCTAAATATCTGCCGTAAGTTTGGTCTTCAAATGGAATTGTTGTGTATTTTATAGTGTCTTTATCAAATAATGTATTTATATATGTTGCTGCTGGATCATTATAACATGAAATTCCACCTATTATCTGTTTTTCTGTAAGTTTTCTTAGTTTTAGTGCTTTATTTATTACTATTCTTAACTTACTTTGATTTAAAATATTTTTATATTTCAATTCATTTAAAAAAGCTGTTAATGGTTGAATTGTAAGAATATCATATGTTTGCACTAAATATATTTCATGAGATTCTGCAAAATAGTTTAAATTTGTATCAAAATCACAGTCTAATAGTACTAGAGAATAGTTCTTAGATAATGTGTCTAATATATTTTCAAAATCATCTATACTTGGATTATCTCCTGGTAATGTCGTATATATCGTAAGATTTTTGTTTACCTGAATACCGTCCGTTACACCGCTTCTAAGTCCATCAATGCACTTAAAAGCTTTTTCTCTTAATGCATCTTCGTTTAATGTGTAAATATAATAAGCATTCTTATTTTTTGTTAAATCTAAAATTGCCGTTTTTATACCTTTATTTGACAATAAAGCAGCTAGATTATTTACCAAAAATGATGTTCCATTTTTTGATGTTCCAACGAAAGATACAATTTTACAATCACTTGTTACGACATTAGATGTTGTTGTGTATTTACTCTCATTTTGAGTACTATTTACTACAGCATTCATAGAATTATTAACTGATGTATTAATAGAATTTGAACCTTGTATTTGATTGTTTTTATTGAAGTATTCGAATGGATTATTATAGTTTTCCATCTCATTAATAGTTGAATTTTGAGTATTATTTTGTTGGAAATCTCCACCCAAATATCCACCATTTTCTTCATATTCATTCTTTTCTTCAGGTTTATTTTTCTCCTGAGATTCTACAATTTCATTATTGTTAAAACTCTCCATACCTGGTAATTGAGGCATTTCATTGTTTTCAAATAAATCATTGTTAAAATCTCTTTTAAAGAAATCAACAGGCTTATTCTCTACTGGTTGCTCAAACTTTGGTTCTGGAGTTTCATCTTCAAATCCAGGTAGCATTACATCATCTGAATTTTGTTCTTGAACATTTGAAGATACTTGATTGTTTAAATCAAATAGATTTATATCATCATCTTCTTCTGTCTCTGGCAATGTAACAGCTTCTGGCTCAACTGTCTCCTCTGATTCAACTATCTTTTTAGGTCTACCTCTGCCTTTTTTTACTTTTGCTTCTTCCATAGCAATTTCTTCAGGTGTTTTTTCTTTTCTTGGTCTTCCACGCCCCTTCTTTACTGGTTGAACTGGTTCAGTTTGATTACTTTCTTCATTTTCTGGCATTGTATTTGTTTCTTGTCCGAATTGTTGAAGCTTCAAATTTGTATTGCCTTGTTGCAATGTTATTGGTTGTACATATTCTTGTTCAATTGACTTAGGCTCCACATATTCAGGTACTGGATTATTTTTAGTACTTGGCTGATTGTTTGCTGGTGTTTCTTCAAACAATGAAGAAAATACATCATTATTTTGCTCAATTCTTGGCATTGTACTACTATTTCGTTCTACACTAGGTATTGTAGAATTCATTGAATTTAATTTATCTTGTTTTGCTGTAGTATATGCTTTTTTTACATTTTGCATATTTATTGCAGATGGAATTACTACCGGCTTTGTAAGTTTTGCTTTTTGTAATTCTTTATCAATAAGTTCAATTTTGTTTACATTCTTACTCTCTATATTTTTTGTAGTAATTTTCTTTCCTGCTTTTCCCTTAGCTGCAACTTGATTTTTTACGCTTCCAATCATAACCTGTTGATATTTTGGACATCTTTCTTCAAGAACAGCTCTAACATTCAGTGGCAAATATTTTGTAATTAATTTAAGCTGAGTGTCTGTATATTGTTCAGCAATCTCTTCAAAACTTTTTACATATAAATCTTCATTTTTTCCTAGTTTTTTATAGTGATTTAATATGTGCTGAATCTCTTCTTCTTTTACAGTATCCATGTTTGAATCTGTATATTCTACTTCTTCTCCATCTATACCATAGTACACTTTAGCTTCTTTTTTAGTACGTGGCATATTGATAAGTTTACATACATTATCAATTTTTCTATCTTGTCCTATAAGGACATTATAGATTCCCATACTAAACAACTTTGCAAGCAATGAATCACGTCTTTCACGTCTATCTGTTGCAATTAAAATAATAGGAATATCTCCTTCTCTGCTATTAGAAGCTTCATCACTTATACTATCTAATTTATCATATAAGAAATTATCTATAACCTCATAATTATTATTTGCATAAGGTTCCAAATCTTCTCCTATAACTATTCTGTCATAAGACTTATCCTTTTGTAACTCTTTTATTATCGCGTTGAAAAAATACACATTTTTCCCTGAAATTATTTCTTTGTACATAGACTGATATTTTTTTGTGATAGCCTCTGAAATCTTTTCATTATTTACTGCGAATAAAACTCTCATTAGTTTAACCCCTCCAACCTTTTACTACTATTGCAAATACAAGTGGCAATACCTGGCATATTACTACTATTGTAACACTTGCAATCATTAAAGCAAAACCTTTGTCTCTTACGTCTAATTTTTTTAGCCCAATTATGTATTGATAAATTGCCGCTATTATTATAGCCACAAAACCAAATGGAATACTATAAACTCTTATTTTATTTAATAAAAAAGCTGTTAATCCATACGCATCAGAACCATAGGCTTCTTTGTATTCTTCTAATGTTTTCAATTCTTTATCTTTTATTTCAATTATTTTTCCAGTTGTACTTTGAGCTACTTCGTTAACTTGACTTGTTGCGTAAACAGATGTACATCCCATTAATAAAAACAAGATAGATATGATCGCTATTACTTTTTTCATTTAATTATCCCTCTTCCTTTATTTATTCTTATTTCTATATAAATTACATCTAATATTCTACACTAGAATGAAAAAAATAGCAAGAAAAAATCTTACTATTTTTTATTATTTTAACTAAAGTTTATTATATAAATATTGCATCCACTTATAAACTGCATTTGCCCAGTTTTTGTCAGAGGCATATTTTGTATTTACACCTGTTAATGTAGGTCCATTATAGTAATTTCCAGAAGCAACTTCTCCATTATATATAGCTGTTCCTTTTGGATTTAAATAATATTTTGTAAATACTCTTGCAAGCATATCTATTCCCTCTGCATATGTTCCAAAAGAATATGCATTCTCTGATGGAGCCCTGTCATATGCTCCATATCCAAATAAATTCTTTTTATTTTGTGCCATCGCAGATGTTCCCCAGTTGCTTTCATGTATTGCAACTGCTGCTAAGAATACACCATTAATGTTGTATTGTTGTTCTGCATAATAAAAATATTTTGCATTGTCTTTCATTATCCCCTTTTTATCATTTGTATTATTGGCAAATATTTTTTCAAATTGTGCCAATGATAGTCCGCTCGGTTTGTTCAAACTCATATTGAAGTTTAAAGCGTTTGATGAACCCACCACAGAGTCACTTACTTTTTGTTTTGTTCCAATTGCCACAATTTTATCTGCTGCCGGCTTTAATATTTGACTTCCAACGGCTTTATCGCTTATTAGCTCGTCATTTACATATGTCTTTTTTCTTGTGATTACTTGCTTGCCGTCTCTTCCTTCTTGTTCAATTTGCATTGTTCCTAATTCAAATTTATCACTTTTTACATATACAGTTGTAAATTCTAAATCTATATCTTCTGTATACAGCTCTTCTCTTATAATGTCTTTTGTATTTTCTTCTATAATAGATTTCAACTGTTCTAAATTATTTTCCTCTATCTTCTGTGCATTATTATTTATGTATGGTTCAGCAACTGCAATGGTCGTTACAGTATATTTCTGTTTTGCTATATATGCAATTATAAAACTTAAAAATATAAAAGCAATAGCAACTAGGGCTATAAAAAACTTATAACCTTTAGTTGCTATTGTATTCAATTTATTTAAAATTTTATTACTCATTAGTTACCCCTTAATTTCTTCTTTTATCTTAACAAGCGTATTTAAAGCCTCTATAGGAGTTAGTTCGTTTACATTTACCTTATCTAATTCGTGTGCTATTTCTGCAAGTTTGAAATTGTATAAATCTAATTGTCCTGATACTTGCTTTTTATCTTCTTTTTCTTGTGCCTTGTTTACAAGCACATTTTTTCTTTCTATTTTCTTTAATATCTCATTTGCTCTTTGAGTTACTGCCTTTGGAACTCCTGCCAAACGTGCGACATGTACACCATAGCTTTCATCTGTTCCCCCTGGGATTATTTTTCTTAAGAAGATGATATCCTCTCCTTTTTCTTTTACAGCAATCGAATAATTTTTTACACCTTCTAGTGTATCTTCTAGTTGCGTCAATTCATGATAGTGTGTTGCAAATAATGTTTTTGCTCCGCATTTTTCTTTGTTTTCTATGTATTCTGCAACTGCCCAAGCTATCGAAAGTCCATCATATGTTGATGTTCCTCTTCCTATTTCATCTAGTACAACCAAGCTGTTTGCCGTTGCTTCTTTTAGAATATTTGCGACTTCCATCATTTCTACCATGAAGGTACTCTGTCCCATGCTTAAATCATCTGATGCACCAACTCTTGTGAATATTTTATCAACAACTCCGATGTGTGCTGATGTTGCTGGTACAAACGAGCCAATTTGAGCCATTAATGTAATTAATGCGACTTGTCTCATATATGTTGATTTTCCGGCCATGTTTGGTCCTGTTATTATTGAGACTCTGTTTGACTCTTTATCAAGATATGTGTCATTTGCAACAAACGCTCCACTTGGTAACATTTTTTCTATTACCGGGTGTCTTCCGTCTTTAATATCTACAATTCCACTGTCATCTACTTCTGGCATACAGTAATTAAAATCTTCTGCAACTTGTGCAAATGAGCATAAAACATCTAATTGTGATACTGCCATTGCAGACTTTTGTAATCTTTGTATTTGAGATTTTATGTGTTCTCTTATTTCTGAAAAAGCTTTGTATTCTAGTGCTACAACTTTTTCTTCTGCTCCTAAAACTTTGCTTTCAAGTTCTTTTAGCTCTTCTGTAATGTATCTTTCTCCACCGGTTAGTGTCTGTTTTCTTATATATCTGTCTGGAACTTGTGATAGATATGACTTTGTTACTTCTAAGTAATATCCAAATACTTTGTTATAGCCTACTTTCAAGCCTTTTATTCCAGTCTCTTCTCTTTCTCTTGCCTCTAATTGTACTAGCCAAGTCTTGCCGTCTATCATAGCTGTTTTTAACTCATCAATTTCTGGGCTATATCCCATTTTTATGATTCCACCTTCTGTTATTAATATTGGTGGTTCATCTACTATTGCCTTATCTATTAATTGAAAGATATCATCTAATGTGTCTAGGTCATCGTATATTTTTCTAAGCATTCCAGACTTAGCATTTGCAAGCATATTTTTTATTTCTGGTAACTTACTTGCAGATGATTTTAAAGAATTTAAGTCTCTTGCATTAGCACTTCCATAAGATATTTTTCCGGCTAATCTTTCTATATCATATACACCTTTTAAGCTTGATGAAAGTTCTCCTCTTAATATAATGTCATCTTTAAACTCTTTTACTGCTTCTAACCTGTTATTTATTTCTTTTACATCTATCAACGGATCAGAAATCCATCTTCTTAAAAGCCTTCCTCCCATTGATGTTGCTGTTTTATCCAATACCCAAAGAAGAGTTCCTTTTTTAGACTTGTCCCTCATTTTTTCTGTAAGTTCTAGGTTTCTTCTCGCATTTATATCTAAAGACATATATTTCGTGATTGTATAAATTGTAATCTTGTTGATGTGTTCTAATTTCGTTTTTTGAGTATCTTCAATATATTTTATAAGTCCATTTATTGCAGCAACTGCAAATGGTCTTTTTTCTAGGTCTTTTATGATATTTCCTTTATCATCACTAAGCGCATATTGCATATATATTTCTTCTGTTTCTTCGCTAAACTTTTCCTCATCTTCAGTAGAAATATATACATCAAAACGTTCTTTTATTTTGTTTATTTCTTCACCACAATCATACAACATCTCGTTTGCAATTATTTCAGATGGAGAATATCTTGAAATTTCGTCTAATAATCTCTCAAAATTATTTTCTTCCTTTATTTCTGCCGAATAGAAGTCTCCTGTTGATATATCGCAAACTGCTATTCCGAAAAATATTCCCTTTTTGAATATGCTCATTATGAAATTGTTTCTTTTTTCTTCTAGTAAATTAGATTCTGTTACAGTTCCTGGTGTTACAACTCTTATAACATCTCTTTTAACAATTCCTTTTGCAAGCTTTGGGTCTTCTAACTGTTCACAAATTGCTACTTTATGTCCATTTTGAACTAATTTTGCAATATATGATTCTGCTGCATGGTACGGAATTCCACACATCGGAGCCCTTTGCTCTTGTCCACAGTCTTTTCCTGTTAGTGTAAGTTCAAGCTCTCTAGATACATTAACTGCATCATCGAAAAACATCTCATAAAAGTCCCCTAATCTATAAAACAATATACAATCTTTATATTTTTCTTTTGTAGCAAGATAGTGTTGCATCATTGGTGAGTATTCTGCCATTTATTTTTCTTCCTTTCATTGTTAAAAAATAATTACAATTTTTTTAACTATACTTCTCCTTTTAAATACCACATATGTTCAGATACAATCTTCAAATTTATTATTTTTCCAATCATATCATCTGTACCTTCAAAATTTACTACTTTATTTGTCTCGGTTCTGCCTGTAAGCATGTTTTCATTTGTTTTACTTTTTCCTTCAACAAGAACCTTTTGAATTGTATTTACATATTTTTGATTGTTTCCTGCAATCTGACTCTCTGCAAGTTTCTTTAATCTATCAAATCTTTCATGTTTAACTTCATCTGGAACTTGATTTTCCATCTTGTCTGCCGGAGTTCCAACTCTTCTAGAATAGATGAACATATAAACTTGCTCGAAGTGAACCTTGCTTACAACATCAAGAGTATCTTCAAAATCCTCTTCTGTTTCTCCTGGAAATCCTACTATTATATCAGTTGAAAGTACTATTCCCGGAATTCTAGCTTTCATCTTTTCTACCAAAGCTAAATATTGTTCTTTTGTATATTTTCTGTTCATTCTTTTTAATATTTCTGTACTTCCAGATTGTAATGGTAAATGTATTATTTTGCATACCTTTTCACAATCACGTATAGCTTCTATTACATCATCCGTGAAGTCCTTTGGATGAGGTGAAATAAATCTAATTCTTTCTATTCCATCTATTTTATTTACTTCTCTAAGTAGCTTTGCAAAAGAATCAATCTCTCCAGTTGCATGATTTTGTTCTCTTTCTACTCTCATGTATGAGTTAACATTTTGTCCTAAAAGAGTAATTTCTTTGTAACCTTCTTTTGCCAAACACTTAATCTCTGCAATAATATCTTCAGCCTTTCTGCTTCTTTCTCTTCCTCTAACATAAGGAACTATACAATATGTACAGAAATTGTTACAACCGTTCATAATTGCAACAGACGCCTTAATATTATCGTCTCTCTTTATTGGAAGTCCTTCTATAACTTCTCCGTCTATATCTATTATATCTTCAATTTGCTTACCATTTACAATAGCATTATAGACATCTTCTGGAAACTTATAAAGAGTATGTGTTCCAAATACAATATCGAAAAATGGATAACTGTGTTTCAATTTATCGACAATATGTTTTTCTTGCATCATACAACCACCAATAGCAATAATAGTACCATTGGTTTCTTTATATTTCTTAACTTCTCCTAATTTTCCAAACAATCTATCTTCTGCATTTTCTCTAACACAGCATGTATTAAAAGCAACAACATTTGCATCTTCAATCTTATCTGTTTTAGAATATCCCATCTCTTCAAGCATTCCAGAAATTTTTTCTGAATCATTTTCGTTTAGCTGGCATCCCATTGTTAAAACTATGTATTTTAAATTTTTTCCTTCGTTTAATTTTCGTACTTTTTCTATATATTTTGTTTGCTCACTAATCTTTTCTTGCATTTCCATAACCTTCTAATATTCTCCATTTTTCAACTTTTTTCTCAATTTATTTTACTATAAAAAAGAAAAAATAGCAAGGATATTGACAATTAAATCTTGGTAAATATATAATGTTTTTAACACTTAAATATTAGGAGGAACTTATGAAAATAAAAGAAATGTTCAAAAAAATTATTGCTGGAATTGGAGTCTTTTGTGCCACAATAACATCAAAAGTATTTGCTGTTGCCACTGATTCCATGCCACTCCTTCAAGGGTTATATGGTCCACCACGTACATCACAAACACCAAACTATAAGTCAATTATTTTAAATATTCTTCGTTTGTGGCAAATACTCATAGTGCCTATAATTTTAATATTAGGAATTATAATTCTTATAAAAAAACACAAAAATCAAAAAATTAAAAGTTTAAAAATAATATTTTTTATTACTATTATTACATTTCTTATTGCTAGCATAATTCGAGTTGCAATTTTTTTGTTCAATCCTGTAATATAGTAATATAATATTTTCAATCTTTTAATATTTAGCTTTTAAGTAATTAAGCTAAGTTTGCCAGTTGACAAAAGCTAAAAATATAGTATAATATTATTGTACTTTCTTAATGTAGGAGAAAAATTATGGCAAAAATATGGAAAAAATTGTTGTTAGTAATTCTTATTGTTGCATGCTTATTTAATGTAGTATCTAAAATAGTAAAAAGATACTCATTAAAAGAAGAAATGCAAAGTTCTATTCAATATATGGAAGAACATCAAAAGAATGAAAATACATTATAAAAAAAATAAATTAATACTTGAAAATATAATTCAATTATGTTATTATAGTATTTAGCAGTTTTTATTAAAAAAGGGAGAGGTGAATACAATGAAAGAAGGAATACATCCAAATTATGCAGAAACAACAATCACATGTGCATGTGGTAATGTTATAAAAGCTGGATCAACAAAGAAAGATATTAAAGTTGATGTTTGCTCAAAATGCCATCCATTCTGGACAGGTAACTTAAAAAGAGAAACAACAGGTGGAAGAGCAGCAAAATTCAGAGAAAAATATGGAATTCAATAATAAAAAAATTAAAGGAAATGGAAGCATCTCCTTTATTTTTTTGTCTAATAGAAAAAGCACAGATATTTTTACACTGTGCTTCTTTCCTATTTCACTCTTATCAAAAACTTTTATACATCTTTCATCATTTTATACGGGCATTTATTTTGACACTTTTCTTCAAAGTTCCAAGTATGTAATGCTCCTCCGAGACAATAATCCCAATTTTCACATTTATTGCATTCTTCGCATGCCATTCTATTTTTATCTCTAAATTCAGTATATTTATTATCCCAAACTTCTTTAAAATTGTCTGTTCTTATATTTCCTTGTATTAATCTAGAAACTCTTGGGACATTAGGACATACAAACAAATCTCCGTTATAAAGTATGCTCGCAACACTTATTCCAGTCCTGCAATAAAAATACTGTCTTCTAACTTCTTTTTCATAGTCTAATCCTAAAAATCCGGGGCAACCATAAGATAATTGCAAACAATGCTTCTTATTTTTTGATTTTATAAAATCCAGTAATTCTTTTAATTCTTTTCCATCGAGCAAAAGTTCAGAATTTTCATTTGCCCTTCCAATTGGATCTATAGAAACTAATCTCCATGAGTCTAATCCTAAGTTTTTCATTATATCATATAACTCTTGTAATTGATTTATATTTTTCTTATGAAAAACAGTCGTAACTTGCAAATGTTTTACAAAGTCCGCTTCTTTTAGCTTCTTAATATTATTCATTATTATGTTATATGAACCTGGTACTCCTCTAAACTCATCATGAGTTTCCTGTAATCCATCTATGCTGACCGAAATACTTTCCATATTTGCATTTTTTAATTTTGCTATATTCTTTTCATTAAGTAGAATTCCGTTTGTAGTCATTCCCCAATGAAAACCCAATTCTTTTGAAGCATATTCCATAACCTCGCATAAGTCTTGTCTTACTAATGGTTCACCACCTGTAACATTTATTAAAATCTTACTTGCATCCATACTATCTGCAATTTGTTTAAATGCTGATTTTATTTCTTCTGTTGTTAGCTCTCCCTCATATTTTCTTTTTTCCGCACTACTTCCACAGTGTTTGCACTTCGCATTGCATGATAATGTACATTCCCAAAATAAATCTCTTAAATGATGCGTCACTCTTTCTGTATTTCTAATATTACTTTGAATTGTTAATTCTCCTAATTTGTATATTTCTTTTAACATCTCTCCTCCAATTATTTATAATATTGCATATATTACAGTACTAATTACTAACGCCACAATAAAAATAGTTACAAAACTTGTTACAATTATAATTATTGCTTTTTTCAAATTTTCTAGTTTTATATCCTCTTTTTTCTGAATTATAACTATAAGTCCAATTATAAGAACAAGGGGAATCACTAAAAATTTGCAAATCTTTAGCACATAATTACTAAATAAATACACATCTTGTAATGGGTTAACAATCCCATATAATTCTTCTCCAGCACTTGCACCATTTATCTCCATTAATATACTATTAACATCAGTTGCAAAAACCTTAGTCGTAATTGTTGTAAAAAAAGCTCCCACTCCAGTTATACATTTTTTTAGTTTTTCTTTTATTTTCATTTACTCCTCCTTGTATTCTCCCTTAATCTTCTATTCTTAGATAATTATATACTTATAAAGTTTATGTTGTCAATATCTTGTATTTTTTGCATATATTTTTTCCATCTGTGCATACTACTTTTGAGGTGTTTTTTATGAGTTCAAAAAATAAAAATTATACAATTTTATATATAATTATTTTTATAGTTATTCTTGCTATTTTAGTGTTTATATTTAAAGATAATTTATTCGGTCAAAAGCAAAATCAAGATTATAACAGTACTTCTAATACTTCTAGGCTCGCTCAAAATAGCAATATTCTAGGAAATACTGAAGAAACAAATAAAGTTAATAATAGAATTGAAAATGCTCTTGCAAATGCAGAAACTTCACCAGCTGTAGAAGAAGAAATCGCTTCATATTCCACTAATGTATCAAACAGCACTTCAAATAGACTTACCAATATAAGAATTACCTGTGAAAAATTGAATGGTACAACAGTAAATACTGGTGACACCTTTTCTTTTTGTGAAATAACCGGTCCTTCAACAGCTGAAGAAGGTTACAAAGAAGCAACAATGTTTTTAGATGGTAAAGAAGTTCAATCTTTAGGAGGCGGAAACTGCCAAGTAAGTAGCACTTTGTATAATGCTGTACTTGATGTTCCAGATTTAAAAGTTACAGAACGTCATGAACATGGCAAAAAAGTTTCATATGTTCCAGACGGTAAAGATGCTGCCGTTTCATATGGTTCTATTGATTTTAAGTTTAAAAATAATACTGATAACAATATAAAGCTTTATTTTGAAACAGATGATGTTACTCTAACTGTAAAAATTGTAAAATTAGTTTAAATGAATATTTTCTCCTAACACGAATATTATTTTACTAATATTCTAGCAAGGAGGATTTTTTATGTCTTTAAAAAATAAATTTATATATATTACTTGCATTGTTTTACTTTGTAGCTTTATACTATTTAATACATTTGCATTTGCTGTTTCAGATGCCACTGCATATGTGTGGTCTAATCAATCTAAAAAGTTAGAAACTGCTGAAACCAGTGTTGGATTAAACTCTTCTTCTGCAACTGTTACTGATAATCCTTTGGCTTTAGATTGCGGAGCTGCTTGCCTAATAGAGCAAAATTCAGGACTTATTATTTATGATTATAATATGCATGAAAAGCTAAGACCTGCAAGCGTTACTAAAATAATGAGTCTTTTGTTAATTATGGAAGCTTTAGATTCTGGTAAAATTCAGTTAACAGATAAGATTCCATGTACAGAAGATGCTGCAAAAATGGGCGGTTCTCAGATTTGGCTTGATGTTAGAGAAACTTTAACCGTTGAAGAAATGCTTAAGGCAATTTGTGTAGTGTCTGCAAACGATTGCGTAGTTGCAATGGCTGATTATCTTGAAGGAAGCCAAGATGCTTTTGTAAAAAAGATGAATCAAAAGGCTCAAGAATTAGGAATGAATGATACCACATTTAAGAATTGCCATGGAATTGACGAAGATGGTCACTTAACATCTGCATATGATATTGCAATTATGTCCAGAGAATTATTAATGAATCATCCTTCTATCACAAAATATACAACTATATGGATGGATTCCTTAAGAGATGGCAAATCTAGTCTTGTAAATACAAATAAATTAGTTAGAAATTATAATGGTTGTACAGGTTTAAAAACTGGCTCTACTTCTATCGCTTTATACAATTTATCAGCATCTGCCACTAGAAATAATCTTTCTTTAATCGCAGTCGTTCTAAAGGCTCCAACTCCTGCAATAAGATTTTCTAATGCTCAAAAACTTTTAGATTATGGTTTTAGTAATTATTCTGTAACATCCTTCGGTAAAAAAGGTGATGTAATAAAATCTGTTGAAATAAAAAAAGGTACTACCTCTTCTATTGATGCAATTTTAGAAAATGATGCAGAAGTTCTTATGTCTAATGGTAGCAATAAAGATGTAACTCAAGAAATAAAACTAGATGATACATTTAATGCTCCAATTTTAGAAGGACAAAAATTAGGAGAAGTTGAGTTTTCTATTAACGGAAATGTTGTTTCCACTGTAAATCTGGTTGCAAATAAATCTTCTGATAAATTAAGTTTTGGTTCTATAATAAAATTTGTAATGAATAAATGGTTTAACATGTTAAGATAAAAATTCGCCCAGAAAAATAGTATTTTCTGGGCTATACTTTTAATTTTTATCAAACATGCAAATCTATTTCAGTCTAAATTTATTGCTGAATTTATAATAATATGGTTGTATATCAGTTAATATGTCTTTTATCCAAACTATATTTCCATCTTTATCTTCATATTTGATGTTTGGAAAAGTTTTTAGTACTTTTTCATTAGAAAAAATTGTTTTAGAAAAAGCTTTTATTATTTTGTTGTCCATTACTTCATCACTTACCATTAGTATTTGACTATCTTTTACTTCTAAGTTATGTTCTTTTATTAGTCTTGTATAAAAAACTTTTAAACCCAACGCTGTTATTAATAAATCTAATAATAGAAAAATCGTAAATCCAATAGTCAATATGTTAAACCATTTTTTTGGCAATTTATTTATTCCAGTTTCTATATATGGATTTATAAATCTTACTAAGCATAATGCTAATAATCCCCAGAACACTGTAAATGTTAGTGTAATTCTGCCGTTTATATTAAATGGCATATTTGAATAGTCCCACCATTTTATTTGAAATATTACTTCGCCTATCCAGCTTATTACATATTCAATAACTGAACCTTCTACTGCACCTGCAAAAAACAACGCCCAGTTGCTTTTCTTAAATGGTTGAAGCCCTGGTATCATTATAGCTGCACCTAGACCATATATACAGCAAAATGGTCCAAATAAGCAACTCTGCCTACTCTCTAATACTCCTTTTGTTAATATTCCAAATATTGTCTCTACTATAAATCCTAAAAAGCTATATACAGCAAAATATGCCAGCAAGCGCTTAAAAGTTATTTTTACAACTGGTTCTTCTATTTCTTGTTTCATGTATTATTCCTTTCAATCTTTTCAATTAGTCTATTTATTATATCAATTACTCTTATATAAAATATTTTCGCCCAAAAAGGGGCGTCCCTATTGGGCAATTTTTTTAATTAATATCCAAAGTAGCCATTTGTAATGTATAAATTATATCTAGAACGTGCCAATGCCGTTAAATATACTTGTCTTAAATTTATGTGATTAGAGCCTAAATCTGTAATATTTACTTTTCGCCTTTGATTATTTTCTACTTTATAAACCTCATCTTTTATTATATCATCTGTTGAATATGTTTGTGATGCCGATACCATGCAATAATAGCATGGTGTATATGCTTCTGGGTAATAATACGCATATTTCCCAGAATCAACGTCTCCTCCTAATAATTGACTATGTGCATTCGAATCTTCTCCTGTTATAGAAACTGTTTTTCTTTCGAATTCACTACTTGCATAGGCTCCTATTATAGTTACTTTATTATTTTTTAAATTTTCTATTAATTTTAAGCACCCTGGTTTATGATATTCTTCACTTCCATCTTCATTTCTACCAATAATATAAATAGAATCATTGCCAACTGTTTCTTGGTTTGTATTGTTTGATACTACACAGTAATTGTTATATACCTTTGCACCAATTGGAATTCCTTCTAAAAATGTTACCATGCATACATTATTTTCTATTTTATTCCATTCTTCTTCAGAAAGTTTTGGCATTGTAAATTCGTAACCAACTACAGTATGTGATGTAAAAGTTGCTATTGCAGAAACTAAATTCGTCTCTATTGACCTTCTTATTACATTTCTTCTGTGTTCATTAAAAGCTGACCCAGAATCTAATGGATCGTTTGTACCACTTACATCAAATATCCTAGTATTTCCTAAATTAGATGCAAATCCAACATTTGAACCTCCATTGTTTTCTTCATCTGTTCTAATTGGATTTCCATCCGTATCGACTGCATCATTAGCCGTAATATCTCCTAAATATTTTTTTACCCAGTCAGTAAAACTTATTTTATTTCCATTAAAATCGGTTGTTCCATAAGGATCATCATTATTTAATGACTCAGCATAATATTTCTTTGCACTATCGCTTTGTAGATTCCATTTGCCATTTTCATTTACTAAATGTTCATTTAAGTATCCTATTGTTTTTGGATTTGTTACATAATCCTTTTTGTATTCACTGCTATAATAGAAGTATCTTATTCTTCCAAGTGCTCCTGTATCATCCTTTCCATTTACAAATGCTGCATCATTATTATCTTTATATATTTTTTGACTGTTATACACTATATATTGAAAATTTTCAGCTTTAGGATTTATGTTTTGTGTATCATCATCATTCAATATTATTAAATTTTCATTTAAAATTTCTTTTTCAACATTATGACTTCCAGCCAATAAATGTCCTGTTTTTACAACATACTTTCCTTTTATAGTTCCAATTATAGTAATTGTATTATCTAAAGTATAATTAACAACAAAATCCGTATTTTGCTCCTCTTTTTTATACCTACATGAATAATATACAAAAGGCTTTAGCCCATATCTATATTCTCCTTTTACTCCATCACCATTTCCATCATATTCAGTATCATAATAATTAGAATAAATATAATAACCATCATATAAATTTACCATTATAGCTGGAATATATGGTTGCAAATCAGCTTTGCTATAACCTGATGTTCCCATATTTGTTGCCAATGAGCTAAAAAATACATTCACCGCTGCCTCTATATCTCTTATTTTAGAGTTTGAAATCGTTGAATACATATTATTAGCAGTATTTAATTGAAATGCTTTCACTCCATCATAAGTTGCATTTATAAGTATGTTATCATATTTCGTTTGGTTGTTTATTGTTTGTATTTGTGCATTTATATACATAGATAAGACTAATGCTATTGGAACAACTATTATAACAAATATTATAATTATGTGTTGTAATTTCATTATTTTGTAACCTTTCTATAAAAAAAGCAGCCAAGAACCAATCTAAAATAGTCCTTAAAGCTGCCATATTCTTAAAATTTATTTTGTACCATTTACAGTAACTATTCCACCATGTTGCGCAGCAATCTGATATGTATCGTTTCCTGCAATTCTATACAAGAAATTTCTTATTATCTGAGCAATTGTAGTATTTGTATTTTTTACAGTAACAGAAAATCTGTCTCCTTCTTTAAATGTAATCCTGTTTTTTGTAGAACTATCACTTAATTTATTCTCTAATTGGCTAGTATATAAATTATAATATACATTTTCACCAATTTTTGTTGTTTCAGCCTGTGTAGTTTTTACACCTGGGTTTTCATCCAATATTTGTGCTTGCATAGATACTTCAAATGAGTTTCCTGTTGATGTTATTGTTTGTACGTATTTATCATAATCATCTAAAGTTAATTTTCCTGTTGTTCTTACTTTATCTACAAATTCTGTTGTTGCTGTCTGTACTGATAACTGTGATACGTCGTCAGTTCTTTCCGAAATTGACATTAAAGGAAAGATAAACATTAATATTGCTGCTAAAAATATAGCAATTATTGTAACAAAACTGTCTCCCATTTTTCATTTCCTTCCTAACTTTTATTTAATATCCTACTTCTTTAGTTTATTAAAATATAAGTAATTATTCTTTTTGTAGTCGTTTTATTTCCTGTAATCGACTCAGTACCATCTGTATCATCACTGTTACTTGTGGTTTTTATTTCTCCAATTTGCTCTACAAATCTATTATTTCTATTGCTTAACGGATTATTTCCGTACTTTAAAGGATTATTGTTTCCACTATTTAGTGAAAATTGAGGCAATTTGTAATCTCCTCCGCTAAAAATCGCATCTAAATGAAGTTTTACCTGTTCTGAACTTCCAACCCAAGGCTCATTTCTTTGAGTTTCTTCGACTATATCAAACGAACAAATATTCATGTTATGTCCACTTGTACTTGTTGTTTCACCATCGAAATCATTAACATAGTTTTTGTTCCAGTTAGCCTGAACTGACTTTGTTTCATATATTGAAAGATTTGTTACATTTGAAAGTTCTCCTGTAGTTTCATTATAATTTCCCTGTTTAAAAGTAACTTTGTATCTTTCTTTATCGTACTTATACAAGGTTGGTATAATAGTTTCATATCCTACAATTCTATTTCCAGATGTATCCTGTGGTATTGAATAACTTGTATAATCATAATATACAGTTTTATCAGAACTTCTTAATACCATTTCAGCAGTAGTTCTGGCCTTAGAAAAAAAGGCTATAGTTAAAGATAATGCCATAGTCAATAATAGAACTGCAAATGCTAATTTTAAACCTTCTACTGCGTTTTCCATAAACCATAACCTTTCAATTTATTTATTTTGCAACTATTCCAACTGCTACTATAAATCCAGAGTTTGCATCATATCCAAAATCAACTGTATATGTTTTTCCTGCATTTATAGTTTTCTTTACATTATTTACATCTGTTGCTGTTACAACTGCTGTTGGTGCTGCTGTAACTCCTGCTGCTGTGCTTGTCATTACTGTAACATTTAAAGATGGGTCATCTGTATGTGCAAGGTTGTGAGATCTTACTGTATCTAAAAGTGCTCTTACTTGTGTTCCAGATTGTGTTCCTTCGTAATTTAAAAATTCTGAATTATATGCTTGAATCTTTGTTGGATCCATATTAGCACCATTCATTGCTCCTGCTGCTTGTTGGTATATAGCCATACCTAACCCAATAATTAAAATTGATAAAAGAATAGCTCCTGCTATAATTAATGCTTTACTTGCATTCTCCATAAATTTTTCCTCCTTAGATTTTATATAATTTTATTTTAAATATTAATAACAAATTTAAACTTCTTCAAAGTACATGTATTTTACTCTATGTGTTTTTTCATGGTATTCAATTTTTGTACATTTGAAGCTTAGAGCACCATAATTACTCCAAAATTTTTCTATTCCTACATTATTTATTCTTTCCATAGTAATTACTTTATCTAGTTCCAAGAATTTAATTTCAATTCTTATAGAATTTTTTCCATTATCTATATAATTTCCATCTTCACCTATTTTTATATCATTTTTTTTGTTGCTATCTGTTGCTTTGTTTATTATTGATATAATGTCAGTTCCTAAGACTTCTTTATTCTCGTAGCTTTCATACGTTTTATTATCTACGCCTATTTGTGCAGTATTCTCGTTTTTTTGATAAACTCCATACACTACTATACAAATTATTATTAAAAAAATTGATAATATACAAATTATTATTTTTTTCATTTTCATCTTCCTAATTATAACATTTAAGATTTTATTATGCAATATTTTATCTTATTTTTTATTCATTTGTTAGAATTTACCTATATTCATTTACAGACACATTAAATTTAACATTCTATTATTTCATTCTTGTGAATGTAATGCTACACACACGCTTGCTATTTTCATTTATCTTTATATCTGTGCATTTAAAGTATATTACATTAAAAATATCCTTTTGCTGTTCTTCAGAATATATTGACTCTCCTGAATAATTTGCTAAAAAAGTAGTATAGTCATTCAATGATGCAATCTCAAAATTATCTTTGTAATTACTACTTACATTCTTTACTATTACTTTCACATAATAATATCCAGTATTTGCATCACTCACAGTATATTCGTATTTATTGTTGTTTTCTTTTGCTAAATTTGCAATTGTTACAACATCTTGTGCTCTACATGTATTCTGCCATTTACCATTTTCATCTTGATAACTTTCATACTTTGTAAATTGTGCATTAAATTCAGAAAGATTTTTTTCATTCATCTGTGTTGTCATTTCTGAGCCGAAGTTACCGAAAATAGTGAATAAATACACTGCTAAAGATAGTAATAATACTCCGACTAATACACCTGCAGCCATTATTAAGGCTCTACTTGCATTTTCCACTATTTTCTCCTCCTATATTTTATTTTTCTGTAAATTCCATATATTTTATTCTTCCTGTATCATTGTAATATTCTATTGAAATACATTTAAAGCTCTTTCTTGCCATATCTTTTTGTTCAGTTAAATAGCCTTTATAAGTTGCAATGTCCTCTTTTAGCTCATTCTTTCTCTCAGCAGTTATACTATTGTATTTTGCTTGTCCGCAATACATGTAACAGTTGCTCATCAAATCTTTTTTCTCCAATTGTACTATCACTATAATAATTTGCCCAATAAGAAACTGTCTTCCCATAATACTCTTTGTTTATTTTGTTTATCGCTTTTGAAAGTGAATCGTACTTTTCATTTAAAGTATCTCCACTATACGTTACAGGGGTTTTTTCATTAAAGAACTTTGGATTACGTCCCGGGTTAGTATTTATGGTTACTTTCATTTCGATTCTTCCATATGCTTTTCCATCGGCTTCTTTTTTGTTATAATCCTCAATTTGATTAGCTAGCGAAAATAAATCACTTCCATATAAATTGTTTCTATTATATGTTTCATAATCTTGATTAAAATCTTTCGCCTGCTCACTTACTTCTACTTTGTGTTCAGTATCTTTCAATTCTGACATTCTAGTATAAGCAAACAATAAACAACCAAGCAACAATACTCCTATTAGGAGACTTCCTGCCATTTCCAACGCTTTTGTTGCATTTTCCATAGTGTTTCGTCCTCCCTTCTAAGCTGCCATCGATGACATATCGTTCATAGATGACATCATGCTCATTAATCCAATGAATACCAATGGTATAATCAAATATCCAACAAACAATCCAACCATTGGAGCAAATCCAATTACTTTTCCTATCATACCCTTCTTTTGGATTAATCTTGCATTTGACTCTTTTCTTCTTTCCTGGTAGTAATCTCTTTCAGAATCCAACTCATCAAAAGCTTCTGCAATAGGAATTTTTTCAACTGCTGCCTGCATACTTTCTATAAGTCTTATGAATTCTTTATAATTAACGTCATCTTTCATTTCTTCAAGTGCTTCCCATGGACCACTCTCGTAGTTATTAACACACTTTGCAATTGGCTCTCTAAATATGTTTGAATATCTTTCAAGCCATTCCAAAATCATTTCAACATTAACTCTCTCTATTCTCATAAGCATAAGTATAATGGTTTGGAATTGCATTACCTCGTTTTCCATTTCCATTTTTCTCATCTTTTTTTGGAAAAATAGTAACCACACTGGTAAGTTGTATCCTATTATTGCAAATACCATTGCTAGTACTATTTCAAACCAACTTAAATATTCGCTGTTTACCTGTCTTAATTTTCCTAATACTCTTTCCGCAGCTGTCGCAATTTCATCATCTGTACTTTGTTTATAATCATCAGATTTTTTCATTGCTTTTTCTATATCTTTTTGTGTTGTATCGGTCTTTCCCTTAAACATATTTAGGAATTTGTTGTCACTTTCTGTAAGCTCTTCTGCCTTCTTCAAATCTTTACCAGACATTTCGCCAACTATGTTGTATGTTGAAGTAGGTTCTGTGTATATATAATTTATTTGAATTCTATGTAATTGTGTAAGTATTATAAGTGAAGCAAAGAATGTTACAACTGTAAGTAGCAATCTTTTTACATAAATCCATTCTATTTTATCTTTTGAAGCTGAATCTTTTATTAAGTTTCTAAGCTTACGTCTTTCTTTTGTTCCATCTTTAGGTATGAATAAATCTACAATTTTCTTAACCACAGGTATATTATAAACCTTTTCTTCCCATGGATGTTCTGGTTTTGTATTTATTGCTGTTGAGCCATTATCTTTTAATTTTCTTGTTAATATATAACATATAAATGTCAAAATAACAAGCAATAGCTGAACTATCATTCCATTTTTTCCATAATAAAATGACTTTGTAAAGTTGAATTCTGATACAGCCCAACTTTTAATTGGTTCCAAACATAATAATGGTAATATAGAAATTACAGATAAGCTTTGGAACACATAGTCTAGTTTATCTCTCTTTAATATTTCAAGTTGCATCTCTTGGCTTATGTTATTTAAGTTTTTTAAATATAACGATGTCTTATCTACTGTTCTATCACCAAATTCCTTTGTCAAATATGAGATACCTGCAAATTCTTTTAAGTAACTATTTGGTGCAACATCATAATATTTCTCCAGTTCACTTTCAGGATCATTTGAAATTAATATTTCATATATTTTTTCAGCCTGTCTAGACATTTCTGGAGCACTATCGCCTTGAGCGACTTGATATATAGCCTCCTCAACCATGTTAAATTCATGGTAAGCATGTCTTATTTCAGCAAAGAAATCTATCTGTTGAACTAGTAATTTATTATCAATCTTATCAACCATTCCATCTACTAATGTATCTATCATAAATAATTCAAATAATAGTAATATTGACATCAACAAAGTATTACTTTTGGTTATTAAAATTATTACTAATGTAATTGGAATAATCATCATAAGTGCTTTAGTAACTATTGCTGATGTTTGCTTTCTTGTTAAATATTCATCATCAATATTTATAATTTCAAGTCTTCTTCTTACTTTGAACAAATATCTTTTTGTAAAAGGATTTCGTATATATATGTTGTACAATTTTTGATAAAGAATTTCAAAAGAAAAACTTTTTTCCTGAGTACCTTCTCTCAATTGTTTTATTTGCATTGTATCAGAAGCTTTTAGCTTTTTACTTAATACAACATATGCAACAACAATTGCCATAAAGAGTACTCCTACTCCAGCCATCAAATATATTATTAATTTGCTATTCATTATGTTGTTTTTTGCACCTCCTTTGATGATATTATTTAGTTTCTTCTATTTCGTCAGAGTCTCTATGTGCATCTATACCATAATTTCTCTTAACAAATTTTTTAAACTCTTCTGCATCTCTGTCATCCATATTATTCAACATTTCTTTTATATTATGATCACTTATAGGGTTTGTTAACACATATGTTCCATCATGATACTCTAATACATTTCTGTATTTATATAATTCTCTGTTTGTTGTTTTTGTGAAGAAGTTTGTTGCGTTGTCCATGAATTTGTCTAATTTTCCTTCTAGTGTCTTTTCTTTTCTGTAATCAAATGTATATTCGTTTCTTTCTTCAACTGGAATACATTCTGTTATTCTTTCTATATATCTTCTACCTCTAAAGTCTTTAACTAAGTGGATATCGAAGTTTAATACTGAAACAACCTGTTCTTCTGCTGTTCTTTCATCCTTGAATACACCAGCTCTAAGCATTGAGTTACGAAGTGCTGTTACCAAGTCTGGGAATGTTTTAGCGTGGTGAGTAAATAATGTAAATTTAGAAGCAACCTGTGCAGATTGAATCATCCAAGATGCTACGGGGTCAGTTGCAACCTCACCGATGATGTTAACAGAACCATCAGTCTTTTTCTGAACGTCCAAGCAGGCCTGTCCAGAAATTGTTTCTGTTTCACGCATTGATAATATGTTTCTTGTTGGATATATTTTTCTTAAGTGAAGCTCGAATGCAGTTTCTGTAATACGAAGGTTCATTGTTTCGTATATGTTTTCTATCATGGCCATAAGCATTGTTGTTTTACCACAACCCTGCTCACCAGTAAGAGAAATAATTCTAGCTCCTTTTACTAAGTATTTTAATAAATCGATTGTATCTTCTTTTCCCGGAAATTTTACTATTTGTTCTAGTGTTGCACGCTTAACATCGAACTTTCTTACGAAGAATGCCCATGTTTCAGACATACTTGGTCTAACAACAACGACACGAGAACCATCTTTCATTTCGTTAATCTTGTAACCATTTGTATCTGATAACTGTCCTGGGTTGTTAAATTTGTATATATTCTGGCAAACTCTTTTAAGCTCTGCCTCTGTTCCAAATGAAAGAAAAGCTAAACGTATAGATTTACCATGGAACATTATCCAAATACTATCACAAGCACGTGGTACTTTATGTTCAGAAATTTGGCTTAAATAATCTCCTTCTGTTTGAGCAACCTGGCTTAGGAAGCTTTCTGGAAGACCAGATACACCACCTGATATACCATCTATATTCATATCTCTTATTTCATCTATACTGCTATAACCTTTATACTGTTGATATATTCTTTGTACAACAACATTCAATTTATCTTGGAATGTTAATGCAAAGTTTTCTTTTTCATAAATATCATCAATTTCCTCTGGAGTTATAACATATGAAGGTTTTGACTCCCCTTCTATGTATTTCAAATCATCAAGGTTATATTTTTTCATGATTTCAGCAAATGCTTCATAACCAAATTCTGATTTGTACATATATAATATAATATCGAATTTATCTTGAGCTGTTAAAAGTGATGGTACATCAAAAGGTATTGCTTTTGATACATTTGTTTCATTTACTCCATATTCATTATATAACATATCGTAAATTAATTCTTTTATGTATTTTTTATCATTTACATCTCCATATGTACAACCTTTTAAAGCCTTTTTTAATTCATATTTCTTATTCTTTCTTCTTTTTAATTCTTCCTCTGAAAGACCTATATCATACAAGTTGATTTTAGTAATTTCATCTAATCTTCTTTTTACGAAGCTTATCATCATTTCCAATGTATATGTTCTATCATCAACCTGCATTTTTTCATCAGATTCTTCGTTTTGTCTTTTGGTAATAAACCTACGAATAATTGCAAAGGCTACTCCTAAAACAACTACTATCAATATAAGATTGGCAATCATATTCTTCTCCTTTCGTTAGGCTTACATTCTCATTTTTAAATCTTCCAACTTTGCTAAAATATTATCACAGCCCCTCTTGCATTCCTGCAAAAATTTTGCATTTGCACTTGAACTGTCATTCAAAGTTCTATTATTTAAGAAGAAATCTGCAACTTTGCCTTCCATGCTAGCTTCATAAAATCCTATATTATATGGAACTGCAGATATCTCTTTTGTTTCTTTTAACATTCTAGTTATATTTTTTATATTATATTTCGAATCGAAATCATATTTTCCCATCATAAACATAATATTCGTTTTTTTCTTATCAGGATATTGTTCTCTAAGTTGCTTTATTTCTTCAATTTCCTCTAATCCCTGTTTAAATGTAATCACAACAGCGTCCGAGACTTGAAGTATTGCTGATTTGTCTTCAACACTTATTCTTTTATCTACATCAACAAGAACCAAATCATACTCTTTATTAGCAAATTTTAAAACATCTTTATAATATGATGTTATAGTATTATACATCTTTGGGTTTCTTGTTGTTGGTGCTGGTAATACGTCTAATCTGCTTTTAAATACAACTTTCGCATAATCTCTTATAATGTTAGATGATGTTCTATTACTTTGTATTACTTTTATTAATCCTTCAAAACCATTTGCTATTCCACCTGTTTTTACTCCATTTTCTGGGATTATTCCATTATTCTTTTTCTTTTCCCAAAAGCAATCTTCCATTGTTGTTTCATTAAACCCTGTCGACACAATAAGAATCTTGTTATTATGGTCAATTGCCATTTCTGTTCCGAGTGCAACAACTGATAATGTTTGTCCTGTTTCTTTTGTGTTATTTCCCCAAAAAGATACTACTGCCATATTTATACTCCTCTTTCTATTTGTCTACATGCTTTTTTTACTCCATTAGAGTCTCCACATATATCTTGAGTCCATTCCATAAGTGATGTTTTATATTCATTGCTTAAGCCTTTAAATCTTATTTTAGATAATCGTTGGTTTTCTTTAATAACATCTAGGTCTTCATTTAATAATGGAAAATATATTTTATCTTGGTTCCATTTTACTCTACACCCAGTAGCTATATAATTAAAATAATCATCTTCTGACTGAGACATTAAATTTGAAAAATATACTTTCATTATTTCCACAGGTAGTGAAAGTCTTTTTAAGACTTCCACTCCTTTCTTTAATGCATATAAATCGAATGATGTAACAAAATAATTTTTCTTAGAACTATAAACATCAAAGTTATTTAACAAATCAGAATTATCAATATCTATAAGCATATAATCATATGTAAATGCAGCAGATTGAGGCATGCCAAGATATGTTTTTATATCATTATAATTAGTAAAACCTATTGCAAAATCTATATTTGCATAATTTGCTATATATTCACTTCTACTATCTATAGTTGGTATAATATATTTTGTTTTTTGTGTTATTGTTGCATCAACTATTATAACTTTCTTCTTCATTTCTGTTAAAATTTTTGCAATATACATTATAGAATCTGTTTTATCATATGCTCCTATAAAATTTATCTTTTCCATTTGTCTCCTCCTAGAAGTATTCTATCTATTAGTTACCTGATAAGGCATCTAAGTAATCTTGTCTTTGTTCTTGTGCTGTAGAAACTTCCTGTTTAACTCCAGTACTGATATTTGTTGCTACATCATCTGGATCTATAGAATTCTTTGTATTATTTATGTTATTTCTTACATCTGAATTTCCTTGATATCTCGTAAGTAAAGCTAGTTTTGCAGTATTTAAAATATTTGAATCATTATTTCTTAGTAAATTCTGAACTTCTTCACTTGGAACATATGTTGGTGTAGCTTTTTCTTGTGTTCCAGGTTCAACATATTTTGCTGTATAAAGCACAGATCCTTCAATCATATAATTTTCAACAATTGCATTACTCATAGTAAGAATTTCATCTTCTGTTAATTGTAGCCAAATTGTAGTTGCTGAATCTACTCCATCTATTTGTGGAATTTCAACTTTCTTCTTAGATACAACAATGTAGTCTTCTCCAGAAGGCATTCTAAATCTAATATCTATATAATCTTCTGCAGCAATTTGGCTTGATAGTCTTAACATGTTATATTCTTGAATTCTTAAATCATTTGTTGTCTTCTCATCAGATTTTGCGATCATAGATGAAGTTACAACTGTATTTGCCTTCATGTCTATTTTGGCAATTAATGGTGGTGTTGTTAATTCTACATACTCTTTAGAATTATTATTCTCTATATAATATTCTCCAGTTGCATCTTCTGTTTTTAATTCTATGTCTCTGCCATCTCTTTGCAAATAAGTTTTACCATTATTTGTAATTACAGAATTGCCACTCTTGTCCTCTAAAAAATAATTTGTTAAATTTGTTATAGTTGCTGTACCATTTGATGGAACTGTATTTTTATCAACTTCCTTAGTAGTAATTAAATCACTTGTTATAATTTGTCCTGATACTACGTCACTCTTCAAAATACATACTTTAACATAGTTTGCGGTCATTTTTGCCTGTTCATCTTGCAATTTTTTCATTTGTAAAAATAGATATGCAACTATTAACGCCATAATTATAAAAGTAATTAATACTCCTAATATAAATGAATTTCTCGCCTTTTTTTGCATTGGATTTGTAGCCATACTTTTTTCCTCCTAAAAGTCAAATATTTTGACAAAATTATTACTTATATAATTGTACAACAAATTAAGAGTAAAAACAATATTTTTTTTACTGTAATTTAAGTTTAATTGTATTGTAATATTTTTGTAATATATTCTGATAATTAGCAAAGGAAAAGACTAGGTCTGATGCACCTAGTCTCTTTATGTTCTTTGAAACATTTATTGTAATTGCTATAATTATAATAGCATTTTTTTATTATATTTCAAACAAAAAATCTCATTCATATTTTATATAATCTATCTTCTACATCTACAATTGTATCCATTGTAATTTCTATTTAAGTTATAACTGCAATTTCCTCTATAACAGTTACCACAAGAGCAACTACATCCATTGTTATTATTGTTTTCATCTATACTGTTATCTCCATTGTCTATTACTAGGTTTGCATTTAATGTATTTGTATTAATGTTTCGCGCATTTATGTTTCTTAATGTTATTCCATTACACATAAGGTTGCATACTGCTCTAAATATTAAAGCCGTAATATATGAAATTATTGTGTATACCACCGTAAATATTAGTAATCTTATATCTCCTACCGAAAATGTAACTATTAAAAATATAGCAAAAAAAGTTGCCGCTACTAGCCATGGGCACTTGAGTATTTTCTGTAGGACAATAGATAATATAATAACAGCAAGCGGTATAGCAAAAAATAATAGTAATAAATCCATATTATATCACATTCCTCTCTAAGTTTATGTTTTATATATAATATGGGTTCTTACTATTATTCGTTACAAATTTAATTATATACAACCTGTACTAAATACAATCCATGTGCAGGAAGTGTTCTTCCTGCTCTTTGCCTATCTTTTGATTCTATTATTTCTGGTATTTCTTCTGGTTTGATTTTTCCAAGGCCAACATCCAATAATGTTCCTGAAATTATTCTTACCATGTTGTACAAGAATCCATTTCCAGTTAACTCAATTATTATGTTGTCTCCTTCTTTTCTTACTTCTGCTTTATATATTGTTCTTACACTGTTTTTTCCACTTGTTCCACTAGATTTAAATGCCTTGAAATCGTGTTCTCCTTCAAAATATTTTGCCGCTTCTTTCATCTTTTCTGCATCTAATTTTATTGGAAAACAGTATTGTAAATTTCTATATATAGCTGTTCCATATTCGGAATTGTTTATAACATATCTGTAAGTTTTTTGTTTTGCATTGTATCTGCTATGGAATCTCTCATCTACTTCTTCTGCCTTTTTTATTATAATGCTATTTTTTAATTGAGAATTTATTGCTATTGCCATTTTTTCTATTGGCATATTAGAGTTTGTTTTAAAGTTTGCAATTTGACCTAATGCATGAACTCCAGCATCGGTTCTTCCCGATCCTATAAGGTCTATTTCTTCTTTTGTTATATTAAATATTGCTCTTTCTATTTCTCCTTGAATGTTTAATTTATCTGGCTGTTTTTGCCATCCATTATAGCATTTGCCATCATATTCTATGGTAAGTCTTATATTTCTCATATTATTTGTCTGCTTCCTTATTTTCTTTACTTTCTTCTTTATCTTTTTTCTTTAACTCTTGAATATTCTTCAATCTTGCTAATTTATTCTTTTCTTTCTCATCTAATCTGTTTGTTATGATATTTTTTATTAATATTTTTTTCAAAGCATCTTCTTTAACATCTACAATTAGAGTTCCATCTTTTGCAATAGATATTTTTCCAGACTCTTCTGATACGACTATTGCTATTGCATCATATTCTTTAGAAATTCCCACTGCAGCTCTGTGTCTTGTTCCTAATTCTTTTGAAATATCTGTATTGTTTGCAAGTGGTAATATACATGCTGCTGCTGCAATTCTGTTATTATTAATTACAACTGCGCCATCATGTAACGGAGTCTTTGGAACAAATATATTTACTAATAATTGTGGAGATATTTCAGAATTCATTTCTATACCTGTTGATATAATATCACTCAAGCTAATGTCTCTTTGAATTACGATTAATGCTCCTGTTTTTGTTTTTGCGAGTTCTTCTACAGCAATTACAATCTTGTAGATATCTTCTCTTGTTTTAGTTTCTATACTCTTGTCCATTCCAAATAAATTTGTAAACTTGTTTGTTCCAATTTGTTCTAATCCTCTTCTTATTTCTGGTTGAAATATTACAACAAGTGCAATTACTCCAGAAGGCAAAAATGCCGTTAAAACAGAGTGTACTATTGTTAAATTAAGTATTCCACTAAGCCATGTTATAAGAATGAACAAAATTATTCCCTTTATTAATTGCAATGCTCTTGAACCTTTCGCTATTTGGAACATTTTTACTACAATAAATATGACTATTGCTAAATCTAAAATTAATGATACTAGTTTAATCGGATATTCTTGTAATAGATTAAAATATTCAGATATACTATTGCTCCATGTTGATACTATACTTGTTATAAAATTTTCCTTCATTTTTTGCTGTCCTTTCTTCGTGAAAAATAAGTCCATCATTATAAAACATTTAGACGTTGTTAAACTCTATTTCTAGAATTTAATCAACGTCAAATTTTATTATTGCATTAGGTAAAATATAAGTGTTGCAGACACTGCCAATACCATTAATAAAGCTAAAAGCGCTGCCATTACTTTTACAAATATTTTTCCTGCCTCATGTTTTTTCTTTGCCATAATTTTCATATTCCTTTCTCGTGTTAACTATTTTATTTCTACACTTTCATACTTATTTTAACATTTTTTTATTATTATTTCAATAATTCTGCTAATGTTATTATAAACATTGCATGAGACCAACCTAAGCCAATTGCCCAACTAGGCTTCATTGTGTTGTTATCTACCTGTTCTGATATAAATCCTAATGAAGATGTACTGTTTACAACAAAATTAAAACATTCTTGAGCCATCTTCTTATTTCCTGCTTTTAAATAATACATTGCCATCCACAAGGTTGTAACTGGCCATGGGTATTTTCCACCCATGTAACTATCTTGTTCAAACCTTAAATATCCACCTGTATATGTACGTAGTGTCATATTTATTTTTTCAACAGTGTTTAAAACTTTTTTCTCATCAGCTCCAAACAATTCGAATGGATAAACAGCTCCTATTGTACTAATATCCATTTTACTATCTTCCGTATTTCTGCGTAACACTTTAGTATTTTCATCATACAAATTATTTTCAACATACTTTCTTATATTTTCTATTTCATCTTTTATTTTTTGTATGTCTTTTGCTATTTTTTCAAGTTTCAATCTATTATTTTCGCATTTAGGTTTTATCTCCTCATACATTCCAATCATTGCATTAAATGCGCCATAAATACTTGCAAGTGAATACAAATGAACACCTTCGTTCATTTCCCACAAGTCATAGCTTACATGCTTGTAGATTTGGTCTTTTTGTCTACCTTCTTTTATTACCTGCTCTTCTATCTCTTTTTTTACTAAGTCTTTTTCTTCTTTTTCGCCAAAAATATTTTCTAAATATTTGAATAAGAAATGTAATGCATTTTCACACATTTTCATATTGCTCTGTAAAAATTTTAGTTCTTTAGTGTTTTTATAATGCTCATAAACACCATAAATTACACTTGCTGTCTCATCTATTTGGTATCCCCAACAAGGTGCTAATGTGCCATCTGTATAAAATCTTTGCTCCCACATTCCATTCTTGCTTTGAGTTTTTTTGCAGAAATTTTCATAGAACTTGTCTGTTTCTTTTTTCATATTCAAATAATCAAAGGCTTTTGTAATAAACACGGCATCTCTTGGCCAGCAATACGAATATCTTCCACTCTTTTCTCTGTTTTCATCTATCTCAACAGTTGCAGATACTCCTCCTGTTTCCTCATTTTGTAATAAAGGAAACAGCAATATTGTACGTTTATATATTTCTTTCACTCTGTCATTCACAAGATTGTTGCTATTTTCTTTTAAATTTAATCCATCATGCTTTTCCAAATAGTTTGTCCAATATTTTTTCGCTTGAGTATATTCTTTATTTACATCTATTTTTTTATAATTTTCTATTTTTTCTTCGAGTTCTTCCATATTTTTTATATTGTTGTTATTCTCAATGTATATAAACAAAGTAAAGTCTATCTGGTCACCTGATTTCAATTGTCCAAGATTATAGCTTACAGCAGAATCATTAGACATTCCTATATAATCTTTATCATTTAATACAGCTTCTCTAAAGCAAGTCTCCACATCATTAATTCTATGCCCTGATATATTTTTATTTGTAAATATGCTGAATGAAAAATCATGATTATATTGAATTAAACCATTATCTATTACTTTTCCAGACACCATATTATTATCATTTGAATATAATTTTGAGCGTACCAAAAAGCTTAAATCTAGATCAAGCTTATTTCCATTTACAATTGTGTATCTCTTTGCAATTATGTTCTCCTTAACAAGAGCAAAGTCAGTCTGTCTTATTTTTATATTAAAATATGTATTCTCAATTTCAGTATTTAAAATATTTGTATTGTCAGTATAATACTGGTTGTATCTGTTATTTATGTCTTGGTGAAGATAAATAATTGCAGAATCATTTACCTTCATTCCCACATGGAAAAAGTCCACAAATTGCTTAAAATCTACACTTGGATAGTAAGCCCTTAGTAGCTCTCCTGTGCTACTAAAGGTTGTTCTTACATTCTTATTTCCAATAACCGCATCATTAAAAAATTTATTACTCATTGGTTTTCTCCTTATAATTTATCAAACATTTTATAGCTGGAAAAGAATTAAATTTTGGCAAGGAAAATGAATCAAAAAGGCAATGGCGCATACGTGGTGTACATGTAATCGCGTTGTAAATGAAATTTGACTTTAGCCAAAATTGTAATTATTTTTCAGCTTAACTATTCTCTATAATATCAACAATCTTCTGTTCCAATTCCTTAACCTTTTCATTAACTCTTTTTACATCATCATCGCTTCTTTCTTTTGATAGAAGGTCTTCTTTGATGATGTTTTTCATATCTTCAATTTCTTCTTGTAGTGTCTCTATTCTGTCTAATACTTCTAACCTTAAATAACGTTTATCTATTGGATCTTCGTATTTCTTTTCTACTGTAAAATTGTCATCTAGCGTATATTTTTCTCCATATCCAGGTATTGTAACTGGAATTTGTGTTGTGTCTACAATTTTGTTTTTCAAAACCAGTTGCCCATTAGGTTCTCCATGTACTAAGAATATGTGCTTTGGCTTTTTTATGAATGAATATACGAAATTTAGTAGCCATTCTTGGTCAGCATGACCAGAATATCCTTCTATATATTCTATTCTAGCTTTTACGCTAAACTCTTCTCCGAATATTTTAACTTTTTTTGCTCCATCTACTATACTTCTTCCAAGTGTTCCTGGTGCTTGATATCCTACAAATAATATTGTGCTGTTTGGATTCCAAATATTATGTTTTAAGTGATGTTTTATTCTTCCAACTTCACACATACCACTGGCAGAAATTATTATTGATGGTTCATCACTCTCATTTAATGCCTTAGATTCGTCTGCTGTTCTTGTAAATTTTAGTCCAGGAAATTCTAGTGGATTGTCTCCTCTTTCCATAATAGCTTTTGTTTCATCATCAAATAAATCTTCATTATTTTTGAATACCTCTGTTGCAGATATTGCAAGCGGACTATCAACATAAACAGGTGCTCTCATCAATGTTTCATACTCTTTTTGGAAAGCTTCATCTTTACTTCTCTCTTCTTTTATTATGTTTAATTCATATAAAATTTCTTGAGTTCTTCCAACAGCAAATGAGGGAATTACAACTGTTCCTCTATTGTCAAGTGTCTCTGATACAATATCTAGAAACACTTTTGCCTTGTCATGTGTTCCAACATGCAATCTATCTCCATATGTAGATTCCATTACTAAATAATCTGCATCTTCTATCATGGTTGGTTCTGAAAGCAGTGGAATATCATTATTTCCTAAGTCCCCTGAAAATACTGTTTTTGTAGTCTTTCCATCTTCATCTACCCAAACTTCTATTATTGCGGACCCAAGCATATGCCCAGCATCGTTAAATCTAACATGAATATGTTCATCAATATCAATAATTTCATCATATTTTATTGGTTTAAATATTTCCAAACATTTTGTAGCCTCTTCTGCAGTGTAAAGTGGTGGCTGTTGTTTTAATCCTTTTCTTTTTCTCTTATTATTCTTCCACTCATTTTCTTGTTCTTGAATGTGTCCACTGTCTGGCAGCATTATTGAACATAGCTCACATGTTGCCTTTGTAGCATACACTGGCCCTCTAAAACCTTCATTATATAATTTTGGAATACGACCAGAGTGGTCTATATGTGCATGTGTTAAAAGCATGAAATCTATGTCAGCTGGATTATACAAAAATGGTGCTTCATTCTCCATTTCATCTGTTGCTTTTCCCTGGTACATTCCACAATCGACTAAAAATCTCTTGCCAGCTCCTTCCACCAAAAAGTTAGAGCCTGTAACCATTTTTGTTGCTCCTAAAAAAGTTATATTCATTCGTTTTTCTCCCTTCACATTTAAACAACAATCTGCGTGTTTATAAATTTAATTATTTTCACAGGTTATTTTTCTATTATTTCAAAAATAACGGAATTTTTTTGTTTAGCTTTACGTTTAGTGATTTTAAATTATATACAGTTTCATTGTATATACTTTCAGCCTCTTTTTCATCATATATACTAACAGCAATTTGGCTTTGTACCTCATTTACATACTGTATTTCTTTTATCTTATTTATCTTTATTTGTATTTCTTTTAAATCTATTATCTTTGTTATGAATATATATTTCAAAATTGCATAACATATGCTTGCACTATTAGAAAAATTAGTTATTATCTCTTTATCTATGCAATTATCAATTATAATATTCATTACTTTCTCAATTGACTCTTGTAGCTCAGGCTCTTTTCCAATTACTTCATTTTTTGTAATTGGTATCATACAATAATATCTAAATTCATATAGTACTTTTTCTAAAAAATCTTTATCTTCCAAATTTTCTTCTATTTTTTGTTGATAATATTTTAAAACTTCTTTTTGAAATTCTATTATTTCTTGTTTTCTTAAATCTCCGTTCTCTGCTAGTTCTATTACATTTTTTAGCAATGAACATTCATTTTCCATATTCGTTTTTTGTTTAGAAAAATTTCTTGGATCTAGGTATCCATTCATAGTTTTTAGTTTCTCAACTTGTGCTTTTCTTTCATTTTCAAGTATATCATATAAGAAACTTGCACTAAATATCTTATCCTTATTTGGAAGTTTAGAGTTTCTATTAATATATTCTTTTTTCAATTTTTCTTTATCATTTAAAGTCTCATCTATTTCTCTAATTTTACTTGAAATCATTTTCTTTTCTTCTGTAATCTTATTTAGAAGGTTTACTCTATCTTCCATCAAAAATAATAGTCTTATTAATTCATTTAACCTTGTTGTAATCTCATTTTTTATCTTTTCGTCTTGTTTTGCAATAATAGCCAAAATTATAGTATACAATTTTTGATAAAATAAATTAGGATTTTGGAAATTTTGTTCATAAATTTTCTCTTTAAAATTATCATCTAATCTTAAGTTTAAGAACATCATGTTTTGGAATATCAAATTATATTCAAAATCACTCTGTTTTTTTATATTATTGTTCCAAGACCAACCATCAAAATCGCGTATAACCTCACTTCCATTAATACTTTTTGCTTTAAGTAAAAACTTATTTATTGCATCTCTATAATACTTACTCTCGGTTATTTCCAATTGATTTTTGTTGTACTTTTCCTGTAACAAATTCATCTGAATTAAAGAATATAAAATTTCCTCCTCATTTGCATATACCAAAATAGAGCCTCTATCTGCATCTATTTTGCAAACCACGTTGTCGTGTTCTAGAGGCTTACTCTCTTCTGTTTCTGGTATTACTAGTTTTATTTCGAAACATTGTTTATCTATTATATTTAATATTTTCTCCATAAAATCTGCTTTTGGAAGTGCATTAAATTTTACTATAGAATAGTCTGCATATCCATTTTCAATTTTATATAACATACTTAATAATAAATTTTTTACACTCTCATCAAATGTCTTATTTTCCAATATTTTTTCCAATTGATTATTGTATTCATTTGAATTAAGCTTTGAAAATATTCGCATATTTCTTTTGTACCTTTCTAATATTCCAATTACATTATACTAAGTTGAAAAAGAATTAATTTTTATTTTCAACTACTATGAGTTTAATTCAGCCCATCTCTCTTTCGTCATAAGAACTTCTCTTGGCTTACTTCCTTGGTAGCCTGAAATAATACCTCTTTCTTCCATTTGGTCTATTATTCTACCTGCTCTTGCATATCCAACTTTAAACTTTCTTTGAATGTACGATGTTGATGCTTGTCCTGTTTCTATTACTGTTTCTATTGCATCATTTAGAAGTGGGTCTGTTTCATCATCATCTAAGGCTCCTTCATCAATCTCTTTATCTGTTGTGTTAGCCTTTTCTATGTATTCTGTAATATCATCTCTATATGTTGTTTCTCCGTTTGCCTTTACAAAGTTTACAAGTTTTTCAACTTCTTTATCAGATATGAATGCTCCTTGAATTCTTACTGGCTTTGGAGCTCCTGTTGGGAAGAATAACATATCTCCTTTACCAAGCAATTTTTCAGCACCAACTTGGTCTAAAATCGTTCTCGAGTCTACTTGAGAAGATACCGCAAATGCAATTCTTGATGGAATATTTGCTTTAATTAAACCTGTTACAACATCAACAGATGGACGTTGTGTAGCAATTACTAAGTGCATTCCGGCAGCTCTTGCTTTTTGTGCCAATCTACAAATTGCATCTTCAACATCACCTTTTGCAACCATCATCAAGTCTGCCAACTCGTCTACAATTATAACTATATGTGGTAGTTTTCCAAAATTATCTTCTTTTTCTATTACTTCGTTATAGCCTTTTAAGTCTCTTACACCTTTTGACGCAAACATTGTATATCTGTTTTCCATTTCTTGAACAGCCCATGCAAGTGCTCCTGCAGCCTTTTTAGGATCTGTTACTACCGGAATTAATAAGTGTGGAATTCCATTATATACAGATAATTCAACTATTTTAGGATCAATCATAACAAGCTTTGCTTCACTTGGTTTTGCCTTATATATTATGCTTGCAATTAGAGTATTTATACATACACTCTTACCAGAACCAGTTGCACCAGCAATTAAAACGTGTGGCATTTTTGCAATATCTGTTACAATTGCATCACCAGAAACATCTTTTCCAAGTGCAAATGCGAGTTTCGACTTGTGTTCTTTAAATTCATCTGTTTGTAAAATATCTCTTATGTGTACAATTTCACTTTCTTCATTTGGCACTTCTATACCAACGGCTTGTTTTCCTGGGATTGGTGCTTCAATTCTTATTGATTTAGCGGCCAAATTTAAAGCAATATCATCTGCAAGGTTTGCAATTTTACTTACACGCACTCCTTCTGCAGGTTTTAATTCATATCTTGTTATAGCAGGTCCGACCGAAACATTTTCTACTTTTGCAGAAACACCAAAACTATATAGTGTTTTTTGTAATTTCGAAGCAGTATCTGCTAGTGCTCTTTTTCCACCCTTTAAGCCTTTTGATGTTCCTTCGCTTAATAGATTTAGTGGCGGAAATTCATAGTTTTCATCCTCAACAGTAAGCGTGTGCTCTAATTGTAAAACTTCTTTTGTCTTATCTTCCTTCTGTTCTTCTTGTTTCTTAAATAATGGATCTTCTATAAATTCTGGTGATTGTTTTCTTTCTTCTGATTTTTCTGTTCTTACTTTTTTATCATCTTTTATTTCTTTTTCAACATCAAATAATTTAGAAGATTTTCCAATATCCTTACCATTCAAATTTATTTGGAGTTGTTCAACATCTAAAGCAGCCTTTTCTTTTTCTAGCCTTTCCCTTAATTTTCTCTCTTTTTTAGTCTCTTTTCTTTCATCTATTCCAATTATTTTGTCCTCATCGTTCTCTGGTTCTGCTTTTGCGTATTGCTGTTGTTTTACTTTTTTAGCACTCTTTCTCTCTTCTGTACCATCTATAAAATCTGATATTCTATTTACTAAATCTATTCCAAACATAGATACAGTAAGTGCAATTATTCCTCCTGATGCAATTATTATAGTCCCTACTTTTTCAAATAGATTTATAAGTGGAATTGTAACAATAGCCCCAATAGCACCACCTCCAGCGCCATTAGCACCAAGTTCAAAGAATTGTTTCATAACATTTTCCATGCTTCTGTTTTCTATTACAACATTTCCTTGATATATTTCGTAGACATTAAAAATTACTGCTATGCACAACAATAACGCGGAAAACTGGGCTATTTTTTTAGACCACGAGGTTTCTCCTTGGTATGCAATATATATTGCCAATATAAAAACCCCAACTGGCAAGAAATATTTTATATATCCCATTATTCCACCTAAAAATGGACTCAAGTGTTCTCCTATAAATCCTGAATTTGTATATATTAAAACCGCTAATAATATGCTTGATATTATCATTACAGCCACAACTACATTTATATTAACTTGTTGCTTCTTCTTTTTTCTTCCTCTCTTTGCCATATGTTCCTCCCTTTGTCTACTTTTCTTAAAGTATTTTTTATACTTAGATATTCTATCATATTAATTATTAAATTTCCATATTTTTTTAGCATTTGCCAAACAAATTTTCTTCAATACAAAATTAACCAATATAAACTTTGGAATTTATATTGGTCAAATCGCACTATTTTACTTCTTTTCTATTATTTTCTATTACTTTTAAAGCATCTTCTAGTGTAACTTGTACGCCAGCCAAAATGTTATCAGCATATGCTTTTGTTCCATTAGAAATTTCTCTAGCCATATCGTTAGCATTTTCAATTATCTTATTTTTTTGCTCATATGCTTTTCTGGTAATTTCATGTTCATCTATCATCGAAATTATTCTGTTTTCGGCTTCTTTTACTATTTCACTAGCTTCTTCATTGGCTTTGCTTATTATTCTGTCATGCTCTTCTTTAATTACCTTTGCTTGTTTCAATTCCTCTGGTAATTTTAATCTAATTTCTTTTATTATGTCTAACACTTCTTCTTTGTCTATAATAGCTTTGTGGGTAAAAGGCACTTCCTTACTATTTTCTAGCATATCTTCAATTGTTTCTAACAAGGTAAATATCTCCATGTTTTCCCCTTTCATTTAAGAAATATTAATGATACTCTCCCATACTTTCTTAAATCGTATATTTTGTAATTAATATTCATATTGTTTATTCTATTTATATCTCTTTCTGGTTCATCTGTTTCAATTATAATTATTCCATCATCTTTTAATAATTGTAAATTACTTATTTTTTCTATAGCATCAAGTGCAAATTCTTCCTTGTATGGTGGATCTAAAAATATAATATCGAATTTGATATTTTTAACTGTATTAATGCAATCTATATAATCTTTGTTATATACTATTGCTTTTTCTTTTAGTTTTGTTTTTTCTAGATTTTTCTCAATCATAGCAACAGCTTTACTTGATTTATCACAGAAATAAACCTGTTTTGCTCTTCTACTAAGAAATTCTATTCCAATTGCTCCACTTCCAGCAAATAAATCTAATACAGTAGTATCTTCTATATCATTTTGAATTATATTAAAAAGTGACTCTTTAACCCTGTCTAATGTCGGTCTTGTGCTTATGTCTTCAATAGAATGTAATACAGTGCCTCTAGCACTTCCACTTATTACTCTCATGTATGTATCCTCCAACAGCATTATTTTGCATATTAACAGATATTAAATGGTAACTTTATACATATATTTTATCTAATTTTTCATAGATGTCAATATTTATAATGCAATTGTAACATACATTTAATAGTGCTGTAACATTTTTGATAAAAAGTAAAGCAAAAAATTCGGAAATTTTCCAAACCTTTTGCTTTCGTTCTTTTTATGTCTTGTTTTAGTTATCTTGTTCTTTGTTTATGTCTTTTATTAATTCCAGTTGTGATATTAATAAAGACTCCATTTTTGCTTTGTATACGTCAAATTGTTTTTGTAAATCTTCAAAATCTTTTTTCTTTAATAATATTTGTTGTTCTAATGAAGCTAATGATTGTTTTGCATCAGATTCAGCATCTTTTATTATTTGGTCAGCTTGTTGTTTTGCAACATTTTTTATATCTTCAGCTGTAGATTGAGCCATTATAAGTGTATTGTTTAATGTACCTTCTATTTGTTTATAATGTTCAAGTTTTCCGTTTAATTCTGCTATTTTATCTTGATTTTCGTTACTCTCTTTGTATAATTTTTCGTAGCATGCTGTTAATTCATCCAAGAAATCATCAACTTCTTCTACACTATATCCATTCATCATTTGTTTTGAAAATTTCTTGTTTTCAATTTCTAAAGGTGTAATCATTTTTGCTTCCTCCCAATTACATTTAGTCTAATTATTGCCTGCATTTTTTAACCAAGAAACAGATAATTTGTTTTTAATTTCTTCTCTTGCCATTTCATTTGTTATTTCGTAATTGTATGGTGCAATTAAGAATATAGAATTAGATACTTTTTGAATGTGTCCGTCTAAGGCATGAACAGCTCCACTTACTACATCAATTATTCTTCTTGCAACATCTTTATTTACATATTCAAGATTTACTATTACAGATTGTTTTTCCTTTAGTAAATCACATATATCTTCTGCTTGATCAAATGTTGTTGGTTGTGATATAACCATTTTCACTTGTTGAGGTTGAGGCATTGCTACAACTTTGTTGTTACGTCTTCCCCATAATTTATTTTCTTTATTATTTTCCTCTTCTTCTTCCATCTCTTCGTTATTTTCTACGTAATCTTCTTCCTCTTCTTCATTTGCATCCATTCCAAATGCTCCCCAGATTTTATTCATTATAGCTCCTGACATTATAAACCTCCTAAAATTTCATCGTCCTTTGTAAAAATTACTAGCTATAGTATCTATCTTTTTAGCTTTATTGTCAATAGTATTTTTAATATTGTAATTTTAATTTAATATTCTGTAACATTATTGTAACATTTGTTCATCAGTCGGATTTAGTACAATTTCATCATAAAGCGCTATATTTCTCATGCTATATATTTGTGAACTAGTAAATCCAAGTTCTTCTAATTCTTCTGTTTTATACTGTCTAACTATACAATATTCATCATTTTGTTTTAATATTTTCACTAGCATTTTATTGTAATAACCATTTCTATTTCTTACAACATATGATAAGCCATTTTCTTCTTTTATTGCTTCATTTGGAATTCTAAAGCCTTCTGCATCCCACCAAATTATATCAAAAGATATTTTTCTATATGCAATTAGTTTTTCAACATCATTTGTAATTTTTACAGTAATTGTTTTAGACTCATCATCTTCATCTATAATATTTTCCACACTAGCTTTTAAAGTATCAGAATTTTGCACTCTTATTTTGATTGTATCTCCCACTTTCGAGTTTTTTGCCTCATTTGTGTTAGAATTAAAAACAATGTAACATTGATAATTATTTATTATTTTTCCAACTTCTTCATTGCTTGCAACAGTTTGTCCAGTCTTTAATTTCAAGTCTTGTAAAAAGCTTTTATTAAATTTAGTAAAGTCCTCTGTTGTTAAAGCACTCTCTAATCCATCTACTCTATAAGAAACAATTCCACTCTCTGGTGCATTTACATTTTCAGAATCTGATGTTAATCTATTTTCATATTCTTCTCTTTGGCTTAGTAATTCTTTCAAGCGAGAATTAGATGGGCTAGATATTTTAGCTTTCTTTGTTATGTATGAGTTTATATTTTTCTTATATTCTTGAATTTTCTGAGCATTATTTACTCCATAAATAGAGTCAAGTTCCTTCTCAATTTGGCTTTCTAATAACTTTACATCACTTGGAAAACTGCTTTTTTCGTTTTGCATTAGAGATTGTATTTCTACATCTAATTCAGCAATTTTATTTTTTAATTCTTCTTCTCCTGATGAATAGTATCTAAAAACAGAATCTCCTTTTGCAACTTTTTCACCTTCGTTTTTTATTTTTACCATTCCATTTTTATAATTTTGTCCTTTTACAACAGTTTCCTCTCTTATAATGTACCCAATATCACTTTCCTCTTGTGATATTTTTCCGTTTGTAACCATGAAGGTATTTGTAGGATTTTGTACAAGTTTAGCAACCAAATATACCGCGTATATAAATACAAGTGCAAGTATTAAAACTACCGCAAATACTCTTCCTTTTCTAATTTTTTTCTCCAAAGTTTATCACCTTTCTATTAAATTCTACATAGAATCTGTGTTATTCAAAACCTACTAAATTAATTTAGTTTTCGTTTAGCTCTGCCTCTTTCAAAATAAGATTAACATTATCTTGAACATTTCCTAATCCGTCAATCCAAATTATATTTGGTATTTTTCTAAACCACGTTAATTGTCTTTTAGCATATCTACGTGTTTCCATCTTTATTTTTTCAATCATTTCTTCTTTAGAGTACATTCCATTCAAATAATCTATTACTTCTTTGTAGCCTATTCCTTGTACAGATGTACGAAGCTCATCTCCATACTTTTTATGCAATTGCTTAACTTCTTCTATTAGCCCTTTTTCAAGCATTATATCTACTCTTCTATTAATTCTATCATATAAAATTTCTCTAGGCATATTTATAGCAAACACTCTATAATCATATGGAACTCCATTTTTTCTAGATTCAATTTCTAGCTGAGTCTTTGTTTTTCCTGTTTCTTTATATATTTCCAATATTCTTATTATTCTTTTTTTATCATTTACACTAATATTCTTTACCGCTTCTGGGTCAATCTTTTTTGCTTCTTCATATAAATATCCGAGTCCCTTTTGTTCTGCTACTTTCTCTAGTTCTTTTCTGTATTCTAAATCAGTTTCAACTTCTGGATAATCGATTCCATATATTAAAGAATTAACATACAGTCCTGTTCCCCCAACGACTATTGGAGTTTTGTTTTTTTCAATTATTTCTTCCAATGCCTTAGTAGCATCACATTTATAATCAGATACACTATATCTTCTAGTTGGTGCAATATTTCCAATCAAATAGTGCTTAATCCCCTGCATCTCCTCTGCATCAGGTTTAGCGGTTCCAATACTCATTTCATCATAAATCTGCATAGAATCCGCAGACACAACTTCTCCTCCAATTTTTTTAGCAAGCTCAATCGAAAGAGCCGTTTTTCCGCTCGCAGTAGGGCCACAAATAACAATAACTTTCTGCATAACTTTTCTTCCTTATAAATTATTTTGTAGTCATATTTTTACTAACTACATCATTTGTAACTTGGTTTTCTGTATTTGAAATTGAATTTTCAACTACTGCATTGTTAGAAATTTTATTTTCTACAGTTAAGTTTTCAACAGTAGTATTTGCTGTATTACTAGCCGCTTCTTGTTGTTCTATTATTCTTCCTATTCCTTTTTCTATATTTCTAAAATAGAAAAATTCACTAACAACAATAACCACAGCTATTATAAACATTACAACTGCTCTTTTATTTAATTGCTCTCCTGTTATTTCTCTATCCTTTCTCTTATTAAATGATCTTAACATGAAAGGAATTACTATTATTGAGTTTACTGGAACAAATGTAAATACAATCGTTTGTTTTGCCTGTGTTGCAATCCTTTTATCTATTCCTATAGAGCTAAAGAAATATACTATTAGCACAATTATGTATACAACTCCCATCGCAATCATTGTATATAAAAGTCTTTTTGTTTTTTCTATATTTTTATCTAATGAATGATATATTAAGAGTATTGATACTATATTTGCAACTAGTATAAATAATAATATAAATAATTTATCCATTTTTTCTGTTCCTTTCCTTATTCAAAGTTGTATTTAAAATAATGTTTAATACAACAAAATTATAAATTTTATCTTCTTGAAAATTTCTTTTCAATGTCATTTCTAGTCATCTTTATTGCAGTTGGTCTGCCATGTGGGCATGTAAATGGATTTGGTAATTGTAATAGTTTATCTAATAATTGAATTACTTCTTGTCTTTCCAATACCATGTGTGCTTTTACTGCCGCCTTACATGCAACTGTTGCAATAAATTTTTCTTCAATTTCTTGTTTTGCAGTTCTTGCAACTGTATTTATTTCGTCTAATGTTTCTAAGAACAATTCCTTAGTTTCTAGGTCTAACAATACATCTGGAACGCCACTTAATTTGACTGTATTTTCTCCAAACTCCTCTACCATAAATCCTGCTCTTTGGAATAATTCTTTGTTATCTCTATATATTCCCATTTCCTTATGTGTTAATGTTATAATATCTGGTAGCAACATTAATTGCGAATCTTTTGTATCATTGTTGTAGTAGTTTTGTCTTATTTTTTCATACATAATTCTCTCATGTGCTGCGTGCTGATCTATTATATATAAATCTGATTTCATTTCTATAATTATGTATGTATTAAAAGCAATTCCTATATATTTGTATACCGGTTTCGTAGCATAGCTAGACTCTCCTTCAAATACAGATACATTATCTTCCGCAGTCATTGGTTTAAATTCTTGAGATACATCTATTTTATTTTCTTCATTTTCTTCTTTTTTTACAGATATTCCAAATGTTTTCTCATACATCTCCATAAATTTAGAATCATTTACATTGTAGCTTTGAGATGGTTGGTTCTCAATTTGAGGAAGTTCAGTAGTACTAGTTTGAAAGCAATTACTATTCTCATCAACTGGTGTCGCTTCTTCGGTTACAAAATCTTCTTGTTGTTTATTTTCTACATTAGTTAGCTCTTGTGAGCTTTCTTCATTGTATTGATTAGTTTTACTCTCTATTTTTTCATTATTTTGTGTATCGGCTACTTCGCTATCATATTTTTCTCCATCTTCCTTTACGGCAGATATTACATTTTGCATTCTATTTAATTTAGCCATAACATCTTCAAATGTCTGCTCGCTTTTCTTTTCTTTCTCATCAATACTCTCATCATTTTTTTGCCATGCTGTGCTTGGTGAAGAAGTAGTATTTTCAGTTGAAGTTGTTGCCTTTAAATCGGTTGCTAATGTATTTAGTTGTTTTACATCTTGTGTAAATGAATTATTAAATGCACTTTTTGCAGCCATGTCTCTAAATATTGAACTTCCCGTGTTTTCAATTTTAGGATTTAAATTTATATTTTCTGTGCTATACTTTGTTTTTTCTTCATCAATCTTATCTATGCTTTCTGTATCTGCAACTAAGTCTCCTTTTAATAATCCTTCTCTAATTGCATGATATATGGCCTTAAATATTTTTGTTTCTTCTTGAAATCTAACTTCTAATTTAGCAGGGTGAACATTCACATCAACCTTTCTAGGATCCATATCAATATTTAATACTAAAAATCCATGCTTTCCAATTGTAACAAATCCTTTAAAAGCTTGTTCTGCAGCACCAGATAAAGCCTTGTCCTTAACAAATCTATTATTTACAAAAAATAATTGATTACTTCTATTAGACCTTGAAATTACTGGCTTTCCAATAACACCTTTAACAATTATGTCATCATATGTATAGTCTATATCTATCAAGTTATCTGCAATTTCTTTTCCATAAATATTGTAAATTACAGGCTTAATTTCACCATTGCCAGATGTTTGTATAACTGTTTTACCTGTGTTAATTAACTTTACTGCAATTTCTGGATGTACAAGTGCAATTCTTGTTACAACATCTTCAATATAACCTGACTCTGTAAAATCTTTTTTCAAAAACTTATATCTTACTGGTGTATTATAAAATAAATTCTCTATTGTAATGCTTGTACCATTTGCACACCCTGCTTCTTCTTTGCTTAATATTTTTCCGCCTTCAACAACAACTTCATATCCAGTATAGCTATCAGCCGTTTTAGAATTTAAAGTAACTTTTGCAATTGACGCAATACTTGCCAAAGCCTCACCTCTAAATCCCATAGACTTAATATCGTCTAAATCTTCGGCACTTCTTAGCTTACTAGTTGCATGTCTTTCAAAAGCAATTTCTAGGTCATCTTGCATTATTCCCTTTCCATTATCAGTTACCCTAATATACGAAATTCCACCATTTCTAATTTCTACAGTTATTGCTGTTGCTCCAGCATCAATCGAGTTTTCCATTACCTCTTTTACAACAGATGCAGGCCTTTCAATAACCTCACCTGCAGCTATTTTATTTATTGTTGAGTCATCTAATAAAACTATTTTTCCCATTGTTTGTTACATTTCTCCTTCTAGACACAAAATTGGCTCAAAACCATAATCACTGTTTCAAGCACAGTTTAATTGCAATTATTTTGTAATCTCATAACTCTTTTTCATTCGTCTATTTTCATTGTAGATTATATCATTAATTCTATTTTTTTGTATAGACTTTTTGATTATTTTCTTTGATATTTTTCATAAAAAATAGAGTGGTAGTTTATAATTCCACTCCATTTATAATATTCGTTGTTATCTTGCATCTATACCAATTGGATCAGGGTTATTTCTTTTAAACAATTCCAACTTTCTTTCTTCCCATAGTTTTTTTACATCTTCCTCTTTAACATCAATTCCAAGCTCATCTAATATAGACTTGGCTATAACATATTCAGAAGCATGTTGCCTCCATACTCCATTTAAAAAAGACTCTAATTCTACAGGGACTAATTGTAATGTTCTTATACCTTTATTAAAAGCTTCTTGGCCATATCTATAATTTCTTTCTGTTTGATATTTATAAACTTCTTCCATCATTCCGAATGTAAGTTCGTTTCTGTCTATAATTCCATATTTTTCAAATACTGGAAATGATTCAGAAATTCTATTTTTGAATTCATTTATATCTTCAAAATCAGCCGTATGACTTAAATAATGTTTATTTTTTCTACATGCTATTCTAATATTTTCATCTGGAATAGAACCTGGATATATAGCAGCTTTTCTAAATACATTCTGCATTCCAATAATAGCAAAGTCTAGTGAATAATCTAACTCCACACCACTAATTTTAGATTTATCTCCTCTTTCTTTATCATCACTATATATTCCTAATTTTATTAAAGCAGCTTTTGCCTTTTCAAAAATTTCTTTTTTTCCTTCTTCCATCATAATTATCACCTTCAATATTTATATTTTAACATATTTTTACAGAGAAGTCAAATTACTTATTTTTTTTCATCTTTGTCACACATATTTTCAGTTTGAATAATATATACCATACGAAAGATTTAGAAATCATTATCTTTTTAAAGGAGGTAATTATAATGGGAAATTGCGGTTGCAATAGTGAACTTCTTTGGTTCATAATTTTATTCTTATTGCTTTTCTGCTGTGGTTGTGGTTGCGGATGTAACAGATCTTCTTGCTGCTAGACATTAAATTAGCAAAAGACTTACTTATATAAGGGGGTGAATTGTATGCCAGATAATAGTAGATGTTGTGGAAACAATTGCGGATGTGGTTGTTTCGGAGGAAATAACTGTATATGGATCTTCATTATATTAATAGTATTATGTTGTTGCTGTGGCGGAAATAACGGCTGCTGCTAATAGAAACTAATCCATAATTTTCTCGCTCATTCACCTTTTCGCCCATTAGGGACGGGGGATTTTGGGCGAAATACTTAAAAAGGCTAAGTAGTATTTTATAACCACTTAGCTTTTACAATTTAAAAATTAGTTAAATCTATATACAAATCACTGCTTTTATGTTCTGTGCTTTTTACTTTCTTTATATTTCCTTTATAAAATTCAATTATATCAATTCTATCTCCTTCTAAATATAAAACACCATTTTGTATATCTTCTAGCACCTCATAGCCTTGTAATTTTTTGCATTCAATTTCTCTTTTTTCTTGTTTTTCTTTTCCCATTTTTATATTATATTTTGATAAAAAATATGTTGTCATTACATTTTTTATTATGCCTGACCTGAATTTTATATATGAATTTATTTTTTCATTTCTTATAGAAAAGCACTTGCCATGCCAAAACACTTTAGATTGCTTATTATGTTCGTTAAAATAATCAAAAAAGTACTGTGAAAATACTGATATTATTTCATTTGATGTATTCCACTTTTCTTTATCTAAATCACTTATTACCACTAGTGGATCTGTAAAAATAAAACTTATTTCATCTGAGCCCAATATTGCTAAACATTTATATTTTCTAGTAAAAAATTCAGCTGTTTTCTCTAAAGTATTTCTAAAATTTCCTTCATAATTGTTCAGCAAATCATATTTTTTATTTTTTGTAACATCTTTTCCATCTAATCGTATAACTAATGGATTTTTAAAGCTCACTCTCATGCTATACTTGCTCTGTATTTGAAAGAAATAACTATTCCACATTTAATTTCTCCTTCTAATTAACATCATAAGAGAGCACAATTGCTCTCTTAATTTTTTACATACAATAACCAATATAAAATTGGGTCTATAATATAATTCGTGGATATGTTCCAACACATAAATTGTATGCTTATTTATTTTATCATAAAACAAATAATTTAACAATAATGATTTCATTATATAGTTTCATTCCGAAAAAATTAATTATTTTTAACAATTCGTAATATGATCATTAGCATATTTTTTTGATTTATACAACAAATAGTAATTCTTTTACATAAATTACTCTCTTCTGTCTTCTTATGTAAAAAAATAAACTCTTACAGCCTCAAAAAGACGTAAAAGTTTGTTTTATGTTTGCTTGGTTGCCCGTTCTATATCAAAAACAAACTATGCACCTAAATATTTCTTTAACTTATTTTTAATAAATTTTATCACATTCCACTTATTTTTACAATTTAATTTTAGAATTTAATTTCTTAGCCTGTTTATAATATAAAATCAATTGATATTATTTTTCTTTTATTGTTCCATATTTTGTTTACCAGTACTAATTCTAGCAGCACCATATACTTTTCCCATCTTTATATCATCTCCTTATTAGTATAAAATCTAACCATCGTTAGTTTTAATACATATATGATATAACCTTTTTATGGAGAAAACAACCACTTTTAATACTATAATCTACAACTTATTCTATAAAAAATGATACTAGCATTATTAAAATTCATTTTTACTATTTACCTTTTTTCTATACTTCGTTTAAACTGAAGAGGTGTCATTGCATTATTAGCTAATTTTATAAATTCCTCTGTACCATACTTATTAATATATTCATCTGCATCTTTTGCACCAGCTGTGCATATTGCTTCACTTTTTATATTAAATAAATTTAATAATTCTAATACTTTAAATCGTGCAATGTTACCTTTGTTATCTGAATTAAATACACATACAACATTATTTGTATATTGTTTTATTAATTGTATTTGTTCTCCAGAAATTGATATTCCTAATAAAGCTACTACATTTTTTATTCCTCTTTGATGTAAAGATATAACATCAATATATCCTTCTACTAATATTAATTTATCTTTACAATATTTTTTTGCAATATTTATGCCGTATAAATTATCACTTTTTGTATATATTGCTGTTTCAGCACCATTTATATATTTAGGTGTTGTACTATCATCTATTGCTCTACTACCTAATGCAACGATTTTGTCTTCTTTATTAACAACAGGAAATATAATTCTATTTTTATATTTATCTACATACTTCCCATCAACATTTTTTACACACAATTTAGTACTTTCAATTTGTTCTGTTGTATAACCCTTTTGTATTAAATAGTTAAATAGTTCATCTTCTGTTCCAGAAAAACCTATTTTAAAATTCTTTATCGATTCTTCATTTATATTTCTTTGCTTTAGATAATTTTGTGCTTGTTCCAATTTACTTAATTGGTCTTGATAAAATTTAGTTGCCTGTTCATTTATGCTATATAAAATATTTTCTTCCAAACTACTCTCGCCTTTCATTTATCATATTTTACTATTCAAATTTTCTACATATAAAGTCATATTTTAATTTATAAGTTCCTATTTTATTTTTGTTATCATAAATATCTATATCAAATACATCTCTTTTTTCATTATTTGAATTTGTAATAATAAATGTATCAACATACTTGTTAATTTTATTTATATTGTATATATCATTTTTAGTTAAATAATCATTGTTATTATTTTCATTCTTATATGTAAAGATGATAGGACACCTTAGTTTCATACTTATTTGCTTTAATCTTTTTATTAATTTAATAATCTGCCTTTTATATTTTTCTTTATGTATTGTATTTAATTGGACTATGTCTAATACAACTAATGCATTTACTTGTTCTCTATCTGCATAGTAATTTGCAAAAGCTGTTACAAGTTTTACAATTCCTTTTAAGTCGTATAAATTTTGTTCAATTATTGTAGGTAGTCTTTTAGTTACTTCTATAACTTTAACAGTTGCTTTACCTATTTGTTTTAATTCATCATCACTATATTCATTTTTTAATGTCCACTTTTTATAATTTGCATTTGCCTCATTAACTAACATTCTTTTAATTAAATATTCCTTTTTACAGCTAACAACTTCTAATACTTCCCACTCTTGTTTTAAACATACATTATTTGCTATATCTCCTGACAATTCTTCTATAAAATGACGATTACCTGTTAGCAATATAAGTTGTGGACTTGTTAAGTTTATTATCTTATTTAGTTTTTCAAATTCATTTTTCATTTACATCACCATTATTTTTTTATGATACAATTTTATCTTTCGTATTTTATAATTACCATATATAATAAATTTTAGGGTGGTTAATTATATGGCTGACAGACAGTTGTGTTTCATATTGTATCATTAAATACATTATATATTATTTCTTCATTGAATCCAATTACTTTTTTTAATAATAAAAGGGGCTGTAAAAAAGTCCCTTTTTCTTTTGTAATATTTTATTCTATCTATATTACTGGCTCGTGTTTGTTACAACTTGCCATATTAGACATATTTTGGTTATAAAATCCCTTTGTATTGCAACATTTTCCTGTAGAGCTGTATGCTTCTACTAATTTAGTCATACCATTAATATCTCTACTACCATTCCAGTATCTACAAGTTTGACATACTTTGAAACTTGGACCTAATTTACTCATTTAATTACCTCCTTTTATTTTTTTATTTATACTTTTTCACAACTAAAGATAGTAATAAACTCATTTGGATATTTTTGTGATAATGTATATCTTGCATTTTTTTCAGGAGATTCTATTATTTCAGTTATTTTTTTATTGCTAGTTCCAACACTATAAATCACTTGATATTTCATACTAGTTCTCCTTTCGCTATATAATTATTTATATCATTTATAGTTCCTGTTGCCTTAATTTTATCTAAATCTAAATTATCAATTTTTTTAAATTTAATTTTCTAAACAATAATTCAATTTTTTCATTATAGTGCATATATCTAAATTCATTGAATTCCATTAATCTGTTATGCAATATTTCTCGTATATCTTCCGAGCAATTTTCTATATTATCTATGTCCTTTTCAAGCAGGTTTGAATATTCAACCAATATATCAGGTAACATTTGTATAGCATTATCATAGCATTCCTGTATTTTTATATTTGACCTTATTAAAGGTTGGTTATCTTCTATTTCTTTAAGAAATTGTGGAACTCTAACATTGTTCCATTCATCATATTTTTCTTTTGCTATTTTCTTTATATCTAGCAATAAATTTCGTAATCATACCATAATCAACGTTTAATTCTCTGCACAACTTTTCATTTTTTATATCTATTTCACTATATTCTCCATTACTTGTTGTTCCTTCATAATCATGATCTCCATTTAACCATCCAGGTGGTCTTCTATTATTAGGCATTTTAATTACGCTCTTTTGTAACACAATTATTTTCCTAACAATATATCACACGTTTTCCTGTTTGTAAAGTAGTACATAATAAGTAATTATTAAAAAGTGCTGTTTATAATAAAATTCTTACAAAAGTAGTAATAAGGAGTGATAATTTATGTCCAAAGCAAATATAAAACCTATTATTCAAGAAGTAGAATATAGCAATATTCGAGTAAAACTCGATGAATTAATGAAACGTAAAAATATTTCTACATATCAATTAAATGCAAATACTCATATTCGCTTTCAAACAATTCAAACATTAAGAAAAAAATGAATCTGCTAGAATCGGTTTCAATGTACTTGCTAAAATCTGTTATTCTTTAAATTGTAAAATAAGTGATGTAATTGAATATATTCCACAAAACAAGTAATGAGTAAGGATAATGTCCTTACTCATTTTTCTAATCTTGCATACCTTCTACAAACATACTTTTGTATAATTCTTCATTCTTATTATTTTCCTTATCTTTCAGTTTCTCAAATAATCTCTTTTTTTGTAAAAGTATTGTTTAACTCATTATACAGTTCCTCTATTTCTTTTACTACATCTAATGTATCAAGTGTTTTATTATAAATTTTATCTGCGTGAATTTCATATTGTTTTAGTATTTTTTCTTTCTTCTTCATATTTATTAGTTCCTCCAATATAACTATTGCTACAATTGCAAAACTCACTATAAAAAGCCACTCCTAGCCATATTTCTATATCTGTATTTGCATCTATCATTTGTGTATTTCACTCTTACCATATTATCAATTTAATATTATCGCAATAAACTATTGTTGTGTGTATCATTTTACATTAAACTTTCTATTATTAATTTAACACCTAAACTATATGCAGTAGTAAAAATCACTTTGTCCTGTTCTTCTTCATATAAAGTTCTTAAATTTTCTATCTCGTCTACAAGCATACATTGCTCTTTAGTTTTAGTTAAAGTATTATACAATTTTTCAGTTTTCTTAATTATTTTATTTATATATGCACTTTCTTTTTCTGCTTTATCGTATAGCTCTTCTTTATATAAATTATATAGTTTTATTATATCTGTCTTATTATTAATTTCTCTATTACTCATATTTACAATTCCTCCAATTACATAAGTTAATTTTTTTATAACTTACTCCTCTTCTTTCGCAGAATACTGTGCTATTGCTTCATCTTTCATTTGTACTGTCATAGCATATCCATATATAAAAGCTTGTTCTATTTCATCTTCCAGCATTATTTCTTGGCAAAAACGTAGTTGTCTAACCAACTCTTTTTCATCTTTACTTAATGTTTCACTAAGTTTTCTTGATATTTTATCTTGTATTCTTAAACAATATTTATAAGTTTTACTTGTTTTATATATTCCATTTATAAATTCATTAAATAAAAAAGTTAAAATTGGTGCTTCATTTCTTCTTTTCATCATATGTGTACTAAAATTATTATCAAAATCTAGCAAAAAATCTTCCACTTTAGTTTTCTCCATCTTTTTCAGCTCTTTTACTTGTTTCTTTATTTCTGACTCCATTTTTTAATTCCTCCAATATAACTATTACTATTAGGATTTACGAGATTACATTTTAACTTTTATTTCATAATTTAAATATAATTTTATACATATTTAGTTACATTTTCATCTCGTTTATTCTCGTTATTTCTCTACACACATTTATAATTGTAATAAAGAAACTTCTTTAGTTACTGTATATTATTATAAAACTGCATAAAATCCCTCCTTACTTTTTATTTAGTATAGAGGGATTTTATTTAATTGTAAATATCTTTTTAGAACTTTTGTTTGTTCTTTTCAAATATATATTTTATTTTTTCTAGATTATTCTTTGTCTTTCCCATAACTATATTTAAATAGTTATAATCATTTTTGTTGATTTCAGTAATGTATTCCGTGTCTTGTATCATATGCTGTATCATTTTATGTATTTCATATACATTATCTACTAGTGTGCTATTATCTAATTCTTCTTTTACTTCAATTATTTTTAGCATACTTATTCTTCCTCCACTATATCCACTATATTGTCCTTTATTATCATTTTACTAGATAATATTTTTCTTAGTATTTTTATTATTTATAGTGTGTTTTTTCTATATGCAAAAAATAAACAAACTATTACATTTACAATGAACCTATGTAAAAGTTTGTTTTTTCCACTTTTTATATTCTGCTAATCTTTTTATTGCTTTTTGATTTATTAGTATGTATTTATAATATTATGCTTTTTTTCTAAAATAATATTTTCAAATTTGTTACATAAATCTATAATATAATCATACTTTATTATGTTTTTTCTCCAACTTTCTTTTATATGATCTAAACCATAGTAAAGTCCTAATAGTCCACCTAAACAACTACCTATTGTGTCAGTATCATTTCCTAGATTAACTCCCTCTAAAATAGTTGTATTATAATCATTAGATTTCAAAAACATATATAAAACACATTCTAAGGTATTAACTATATAACCATCTGAATTTATATTATCTAAATTTAAAGCTGTAATATCATCTTTTAAAATTCTATCATATCTTTTGAAACTATCTTTTGAAAAATAGTTATAATTCAATTTTTTTATATTCTTATATGCTTGCTCTTTTTCTAATCCATTTAATAGTCCTAAAATAAATGAAACATAAATGTAGCAACCTAAAATACTTACTTCGTGTCTATGTGTTATTGATGATACATCTTTTACTATATTATAAATTTCTTTATCATCTTTAATCTTTTTATAATAAATATAGTATGCGATTGGTATCATTCTCATTAGTGAGCCATTTCCATTACTATATTCATCTTCTTCTCCACAATTTTTTGCTTCATCTAATTTTAATTCATATTTTGCTAATGCTTGTATAGTTGTTCTTCCTATATCAAATACTTTTCCAAGTGGTGTATATTCATTTTTTCTATACCAATTTAAAAATCTATTTCCTATATCAGTTGTATTGATTTCTTCTTTATGTATTATGGAATCCATTGTTGCTAATGTCATTGAAGTATCATCTGACCAACTTCCTAATGGTTGGTTATGTGTTCCATACTCTCTTAAATCTACAACTGGATTTTTTCTTAATTCTTCTCTTGCCATAAATTCAACTGGAACTCCTAAAACATCTCCAACTACAAAACCTATTATTCCATTTTTTATACTTTTATCCATTTTTTGTGTCCTCTCTTGCATTATTTTATAAAGTTTTATCTAAATCTAATATAATAGCTTTTTTAATTTTTTCTATATATCCTGTTCTTTTTATAAAATATTATATAACCAAAATTTTATAATTTAAATAGTATGGTGAAAAAAATATATTTCATTAATTCACATTTGATACCACACAAAAAAACAAACCCTTACAGTCTCAATAGAAAGACGTAAAAATTTGTTTTTCCCTACTTTGGTTGGGCTGGCTAGATTCGAACTAGCGCATGCATGAGTCAAAGTCATGTGCCTTACCGCTTGGCTACAGCCCAATATATATTTTATATGGGGTGGAATGTGGGACTCGAACCCACGGTCTCCAGTGCCACAAACTGGCGCGTTAACCAACTACGCTAAATCCACCATTGAATACTGCATTTAATTGTAATAACCAAATGCAGTATCTATTTTACCTCATAAAGTATATGTTTGTCAACAATTAATTGTTATTTTTTTTAAATTTCTTATTTTTATTTTAATAAATTACCACTTTATTCTTCTACAGCCCAAATTATAAGTCTTCCTTTTGAGTTATCTGTACATGTTTGTAGTGAAATTTCTCTTTTTCCATTTGTTTCTCTCATTATAAAGTCGCCATCATCAGGAGATGTTTCATAAATGTTATAAATATTATATTTTAATTTTGTACCAGAATTATCTGTAATATACACTTTATCTCCTAATTTTAATTTATCATTATTACCAAAGAAAGAACCATTTCTGTAGTTGTGACCTGATATAACTGTATTTCCAGGTTGATTTAAGCCATTAGCACTATATAAAATTGCAACTGCAGCTTCTATAGATGATGGAGTTACTTTTTCTAGAATGGGATATTCCAAATTTATTGCTGGTATTTGTATCTTTCCATCTACATTATATCCTTTATATTGAACCCTCTTTGTTGCATTTCCAGAAGAATTCCCTCCTGTAGTATTTGTATTAGTCGTTACATTTTCTACTGTTGGTAAATCTATATCTGGAAGTTCGACATTTTCTACTGTGTCGTTTCTTGCAATAGAATTTAGTTTTGTATCAAAGTCATCAAGTGCTTTTGAGGTATCTTTATCTATTGTCTTTTTTCTATATACATCATAACCTAGAAATCCCAATAAAATTAAAACAGCTATTACAACAATTCCTAATATTATAGTTAATATTTTTCCATATTTTCCTTCGCTCATCTCTTCCTCCTATAGTATAAAATCATATTACATCTATTATACCATATTTTATCCTTTTTGCCTATAATTTTGTCGTTTTTTCTAAATTTATCTATATCTACTTTTTATATTGCCATTTTATTAATTTCTTTTTGTCATTTTTATTACAATAACTAAACAATCTTTGGCCCCATTTTTCCACCTGCTAATATATGAAAATGCAAATGCATAACTTCTTGTCCTGCATCTTTTCCACAGTTTGTTATAACTCTAAATCCATTTTGGTCTATTCCAAGCTGTTTTGCAATTTTGTTTATTGCTAAAAATATATTAGATGCAATTTCTTTATTTTCTTCATTTATTTCTAGCACATTTTCAATATGTTGCTTTGGTACAACTAAAATATGAATTGGTGCTGCTGGATTTATATCCTTAAATGCTAGCACATTTTCATCTTCATATATCTTTGTTGAAGGAATTTCTCCTTTAATAATTTTACAAAAAATACAATCTTCCATACTCTTCTCCTTTTTCGCCCAATAGGGACGCCCTTTTTTGGGCGTTACATATTGAATATTATAAATAAACTCTTATAAGATTTTAATAACATTTCGCCCAAAAAGGGGCGTCCCTATTGGGCGAAATTGTTATTCAAGTATTGCCTTTATTCTTCTTACTCCGGCTGAGCTTGCTTCTTCTTTCTTTATTTTAAAGTGTCCTAATTCTGAAGTATTTTTTACGTGAGGACCTCCGCATAGTTCTTTTGATACTGTTTCTTTATCATTTCCAATTGAATAAACTGTAACTATGTCTGGATATTTTTCTATGAACATGCATTCTGCTCCAGATTTTATTGCATCGTCTTTCTTCATTTCTTCGCATTTTACATCTAGGCCACGTGATATCCACTCGTTTACTAAATCTTCTACTTTCTTCTTTTCCTCATCTGTAAGCTTGTGGTCACAGCTGAAGTCGAATCTCATTCTTTCTGGTGTTATGTTTGAGCCTTTTTGATGTACATCTTTTCCAAGTATTACTTTTAATGCTGCATTTAGTAAGTGTGTTGCTGTGTGATATCTTACTTCTTGTTCACCTGTTCCAGCAAGTCCCCCCTTGAATTTCTGCTCACTACCCATTCTAGATTTTTCTTGGTGCTCTTTGAATAGTTTGTCAAATTCTGTTGTATCAACTTTTAATCCTGCTTCTCTTGCTAAATCTTGAGTAACCTCTGGTGGAAATCCATAAGTTTCGTATAAAGTAAATAGGTCTTGTCCTGAAATTGTGTCTTGTCCTTCATTTTTCATTCTATTTACTATCTTGTTGAATTCTCTTTCTCCACGCTCAAGAGTTTTCTCAAATTTGTCTTTTTCTTCTATTATTACACTCTTAATTTTATTGCTATTTTGATGTAGTTCAGGATACATTTCTTTTAAAGTATCTATATTTAAATCGATTAATTCTCCTAATTCATTTAAATTAATTTGTAGTTTTCTTAAATGTCTTACCATTCTACGGATTAATCTTCTTAAAATATATCCTCTATCAACATTGCTTGGAAGTCCACCATCTTGAATTATCATCATACTAGCACGTAAGTGCTCTGCAACAATTCTTCTGCTCTCTATGCTATCATTTTCTCCGGCTAATTCTTGTAATTTATCCATTACTGGTTTGAATAATTCTGTATCAAACGGAGTTTCTTTTCCTTGTAATAACATAGTCATTCTCTCTAGTCCAAGTCCTGTATCAACATTGTGTTGTTTTAATTTTGTGTATTTTCCATCTTTTGTCTTGAAGAATTCCATAAATACGTTATTCCAAATTTCAACATATTTACCACATCCACAAGATGGGTTACAATTTTCTGAGCATTTGGGCTTTCCTGTATCATAAAACATTTCTGTATCTGGTCCACAAGGTCCTTCTTCTCCAGCAATCCACCAGTTATCATCTTTTCCAAAATAATAGATTCTATCTTCTGGAATTCCTGCTTTTCTCCAACAAGAAGCTGTAACTTCGTCTCTTTGGCAGTCTTCGTCTCCTGCAAAGCATGTTACAGATAATTTTTCTACTGGTATTCCTAGTTCTTTTGTTAAGAACTCAAAACTCATTGCTATTGATTCTTCTTTAAAATAATCTCCTAAAGACCAGTTTCCAAGCATTTCAAAATATGTTAAATGTCTGTTGTCTCCAACTTCATCAATGTCGTTTGTACGTAAGCATTTTTGGAAATCTGTTAAACGTGTTCCCTCTGGGTGTTTTTCTCCTAATAAATATGGTACTAATGGTTGCATTCCAGCAGTTGTGAATAATACAGATGGATCATTCTCTGGTATTAATGGAGCACTTGGAATTACAGCATGTCCATGTCTCTTGAAAAAATCTAAATATTTATTTCTTATTTCTATAGCCTTCATATAATTTCCTCTTTTCAAATTTTCTTATATAATTTTACCATTTAATCTCAATTTGTCAATTAAAACCTTGTAAATTTGGTTATAAATGATTATTTTATAAAGCCTCAACATGTCACTCCTGGTCGGAGCTCTTTCGGACTTTTCAAAGGTGAGCTTCCAGTTTCGTTTTAAAAATAATCATTTATTCACCTAATTTAAGACAAAATTCCTATTAGCTCTCTTGTTTCATCATTGTTTTCTTTAATTTTTACATCTAAAATTTTATTTACAAATTTATCTGATTGTTCTTCCTCACCCGCGACTTTTACCATCATATAATTTGTTGTATGTCCTTTAAAAAAGCCATCTTCAAATTCTTCAAATAATACTTTTACAGTTTTACCTATATAACTTTGATTGTGTTTATTTTCCGTACTATTTGATAATTCTATTAATTTGTTGCTTCTTTCTTCTTTTTCATTTCCGTCTATCTGGTTTGGCATTTTTTCTGCAACTGTTCCTCTTCGTGGAGAATATTTAAAAACATGTAATCTGTAAAAATCTATCTCTTTTAAAAATTCGTATGTTTTTGCAAACTCTTCGTCTGTTTCACCTGGAAAACCAACTATAACATCTGTTGTAAAGCTTGCCTCTGGATAATATTTTCTAAGTGTTGCAACAGCATCTCTATAAATTTGTGTGGTATATTTTCTGTTCATTCTCTTTAAAGTTTCGTCGCATCCACTCTGTAAAGATAAATGAAAATGGTCACAAATTTTATCTAATTTAGATAATCTTGTTGCAAATTCTTCATCTACAATTGTTGGCTCTAAAGAACTAAGTCTTATTCTATCTATTCCATCAATTTTGTTTATAGCCTCTAACAAATCTATTAATCTTATTTTTTTAGAAGTATTTTCATTATCAAAATCTTTACCATAAGAAGCAACATGTATTCCTGTTATTACAACTTCTTTTATGCCTTCTTTTGCAATTTTTTCAATTTCAGAAACGACGCTCTCAATCTTTCTACTTCTTATTCTTCCTCTCGCATATGGAATTATGCAGTATGAACAAAACATATTACATCCATCTTGTACTTTTACAACTGCTCTATTTTTTTCTGTATATGTAACATCGCCAAAGTCTAGAAATTCTTTTTGTTTTGATACATCGTCTATTTCCGCTTCCTGGCTCCTTTTGTCCTGCTCGGACATTTCTTCCATATATTTTTCCACAATTTGTACAATTTCATTCTTCTCATTTATGCCTAAAATTATATTTATTTCTTGAATTTGCTCTAATTCATTTTTTGCAACTTGCGCATAACAGCCACACACAACTAAAACAGCAGAAGGATTTATCTCTTTAACTCTTCTAAGCATCTGTCTAGATTTTCTTTCTGCCATATTTGTAACAGTGCATGTATTTATTACATAAATATCTGCTTTTTGTGTATTTTCAACTATTTCATAATTATTCTTTATAAATTGCTGTTCCATCGCATTTGTTTCATACTGGTTAACCTTACAACCTAGAGTATAAAAACTGACTGTTTTCTTCATTTAAAGTTCATTCCTTACAATATATTTAGGTTTTATTTTGTCTCCTATAGACATTACATTTCTTACGAAATCAATTACTTGTCTATTTTAGCACGTTTCAGTAAAAATGGCAATAACAATATTATGTTTCTCTGCCATATTGTGCAAGAACAAATCTGGAAATTTTCAATTTTCTATCCTTACCCTCCATTTATATTTATCTATAAAATTAAAATTTTTTTCATGTGCATTATTTTATATAATATATTTTTCTGAAAAATAATTAAAATTAAATTTTACAAATCTTGCTAATTTTTCTTCATTTTAATTTTTGTTTTTTACACTCACGGCAATAAATATATAAAAATGTTTAATATTTTTATTTTGACGCATACTAATATTGTTATCAAACTTTATTTACCTTATTAATATTTCTTTACTCATAGGTTTCTGTAAAGTTAAAGGTTTACATGTTATTATTTTATATATTTTAAAGGTATATTAACGTAGTTTATGCCTTATGAAAGGAACGTGACAAATTATGGCAGTAGATTATTGTATTATTGGATCAAGATTAAAACAAGCTAGAATTAAAGCTGGTTTAACTCAACAAGAATTAGCAGAACAAACTAACCTTTCAGTTGCTTTTATTAGTAGAATTGAAAGAGGTAGTTCTCATATAAATTTAAAAAGATTAAGTGAATTTTGTACTATATTAAATGTTTCAGAAGGTTACATTTTAAGTGGTGTTTCTGATAAAAATGAGAAATATTTATATAACGAGTTTAACGATATATTAAAGAAATGTTCTCCAGAAAAACAAAAACTAATTTATAAACTTTCTCAAGTAATAGCTGAAGAAGATGAAACATATAAATCAAAAAAATAACACAATAACTGAGAACAGCTTTTATATTTTATTTTGTGTATTCGTCAGCCCGTCGTATAACGACGGGCTGCATTTTTTGCTATAACTATCTATAACATTTTGTTCTCTCTACTTTTTTATTTTACGAAAAAAAACAGGTTAATCTTTTTAATTTTTATTTCACTATTTTCATCATAAATTTCCAAAATTTTTATTGATAATTATACCTCACTATGCTAATATTAATACTGAAATATTTAACTATTTCATATTATCTTATAGGAGGGATATTTATATGGATTTTAAGCAATGGAATACTTTTAATAAAGGAGAATGGACACATGAAATCGACGTTAGAGATTTCATTCAAAAGAACTATACTCCATACACAGGAGACGAAAGTTTCTTATCTGGTGCTACAGAAAGAACTTTAAAATTATGGGATAAAGTTCTTAAATTATATGAAAAAGAGAAAGAAAACGGCGTTCTAGATGTTGATACAAAAACTCCTTCTGGAATTAATAGATACGAGGCTGGATACTTAGACAAAGATTTAGAGGAAATAGTTGGTTTCCAAACAGATGCCCCATTAAAAAGAGCTATAATGCCAAATGGTGGAATTAGAATTGTAGAAAAATCTTGCGAATCTTATGGTTATAAGGTTGATGACGAGGTTGAATACATTTATCACAATTTAAGAAAAACTCACAATGACGGTGTTTTCGATGTTTACACACCAGACATTCGTATTGCAAGAACACATCACCTATTAACTGGTTTACCAGATGGATATGGACGTGGACGTATTATTGGAGATTACAGACGTGTTCCACTATATGGTGTTGATGTTTTAATTGCTGAAAAGAAAGACGAACTTGATATTCTTGATGTTGATGAATTTACTGAAGAAGTTATTCGTAACAGAGAAGAAATTGCTGAGCAAATTAAGGCTTTACAAGACTTAAAGAAAATGGCTGAAAAATACGGATTTGATATTTCTGTTCCAGCATCAAATGCAAAAGAGGCAGTTCAATGGTTGTACTTTGCTTATTTAGGTGCTGTAAAAGATCAAAATGGTGCTGCTATGTCTTTAGGAAGAACATCTACTTTCTTAGACATCTATTTTGAAAGAGATTTAAAAGCTGGATTAATTACAGAAGAAGAAGTTCAAGAGCTTATGGACCAATTCGTTATGAAGCTTAGAATGGTACGTTTCTTAAGAGCCCCAGAATACAATGAATTATTCTCTGGAGACCCAGTTTGGGTAACAGAAAGCATTGGCGGTATGAGTATTGATGGAAGAACTATGGTTACTAAAAACTCATTTAGAGTTCTTCATACCCTAGAAAACTTAGGAGCTGCTCCAGAGCCAAACTTAACTGTTTTATGGTCAGTTAATCTACCAAAAGCATTCAAAGATTACTGCGCAAAAATCTCAATTGCAACATCATCTATTCAATACGAAAACGATGATTTAATGAGAATTACTTTAGGTGATGATTACGGAATTGCTTGCTGTGTTTCTGCAATGAAAATTGGTAAACAAATGCAATTTTTCGGTGCAAGAGCTAACCTTGCAAAAGCCCTACTTTATGCTATTAACGGTGGTAGAGATGAAAATACTGGAAAACAAGTTACACCAATGTTTGCCCCTATCACATCAGAATACTTAAATTATGATGAGGTAATGGCAAAATTTGACCAAATGATGGATTATGTTGCAAAAATCTACATGAAAGCATTAAATGCAATTCATTATATGCATGATAAATATTCTTATGAAGCTTTAGAATTTGCATTACATGATAGAAATATAATCCGTACAATGGCTTGCGGTATAGCTGGTTTATCAGTTGCAGTTGACTCATTATCTGCAATAAAATACGCAAAAGTTAAAGTCATAAGAGACGAAACTGGTCTTGCAACAGATTACCAAATTGAAGGAGACTTCCCTAAATACGGAAATGATGATGACAGAGTTGATGAAATAGCTGTAAACTTGGTAAAAACATTTATGAAGAAGCTAGAAGGACACATCACATACAGAAACTCTATCCCAACACAATCAATATTAACAATAACATCTAACGTAGTTTATGGTAAAGCAACAGGAAATACTCCAGACGGAAGAAGAGCCGGAGCGCCATTCGGACCTGGAGCAAACCCACTACATGGAAGAGATTCATCTGGCGCATTAGCTGTAATGAATACAATAGCAAAACTTCCATATGAGTATTCAGAAGACGGAATTTCTTTCACATTCTCTATAACTCCTGGAGCACTTGGAAAAGATTCAGAAACAAAAATAAACAACTTAGTAAGCATGTTAGACGGATATTTCAAACAAACAGGACATCATATTAACGTAAACGTATTCGATAGAGCCTTATTATTAGACGCTATGGACCACCCAGAAAAATATCCACAACTTACAATTCGTGTTTCCGGTTATGCTGTAAACTTCGTAAAATTAACAAGAGAACAACAATTAGACGTTGTAAACAGAACTATTCACGAGAGAATTTAGTTTTTAGGGGCGCTACTTGAAAAAAGCAGAGCCCCTTTAAAAAAAATTTGTATTATTTAAGTTATTACAATTACATAAATTTGCATGCTATTATTAATAAGATTTTTATAACTTTAATTGTTATTCTAAAAAACTTTAACATATAGTTTCTTATTAATATAGCTTAAATAGTACAGAAAAAAAGGAGATTATCAATATGAATTTAGAAGATATAACCTGCCCTATTCACTCATTCGAATCATTCGGCGCAGTTGACGGTCCTGGAATTAGATATGTTATTTTTACACAAGGTTGTAATCTAAAATGCAAATACTGTCAAAATAGAGATACCTGGTGTCATCAAGGCGGAACAAAATATTCTGTAAAAGAAGTTTTGGATAAAATATTAAGATATAAAAACTATATAATTCCATCTGGCGGTGGAGTTACAGTAAGCGGTGGCGAACCATTGCTACATTTAGAATTTTTGAAAGCACTATTTACAGAGCTAAAAAAAGAAGGTATTTCAACAGCTGTAGATACCTCTGGAGTATTTTATTTAACACCTGGAATAAAAGAAGTTATTGAATTAACAGATTTGTTTTTGCTTGATATAAAATGCATAAATGATGAAATTTGTAGAGACCTAACCGGTGTTTCTAACCAGAAAGAATTAGAATTTGCTAAATATTTAAGTGATAACGACAAACACATGTGGATTAGACAAGTTTTAGTACCAGGTTACACAGATAAAGAAGATGATTTGATAAAATTAAAAGAGTTCTTGGCTACTTTAAAAACAGTTGATAAAGTTGAAATACTTCCCTACCACGATATGGGTAGATTCAAGTGGGAACAACTTGGGCTGGAATATCCATTAGATGGTGTGAGGGTTGCTAATAATGAAGATGTGGAAAGAGCAAAAAGGATTCTTGAAATATAAACAACTTTAAATTTATTCTTACTGCAAAAACTTCTTTTTTCAAAATCAAACATGTCTCCCTTGGTCGCGCTAAAGCGCTCGTTACAGTTTGATTTTTTTAAAGAAGTTTTTGCAGTTTTTATTATATTTTTCAGTAATTTTATATTACAAAGTCTATTATTAGTCCTACTATTATTCCAACTAACATTAATAATCCTGTTATTGTAAGGTTTTCTTTTATGTTTTTGTTTGATTTAAATAGTACTAATATTCCTATTCCAGAGCCTACTAGAAGTCCTGCTATCATTGAACCAAAGCTTATTAGGTTTGATAAATACAATTCTGTTATTATTACAGAACCTGCACAGTTTGGTATTAGCCCAAATATTGAAGATACAAGTATTCCAAGTACTGGCACACCTGCAATAGCTTTTTCTATTGTTTCTTCTCCAATAAAATGAATTAGAGTATTTATTGCAAATGTAATTATTGTTATAAATATAAAAATATTAATTGTATGTTTTAATGCAGATTTGAATATTCCATGCTCACAATCACAGTGGTCATGTTCACACATATGCCCTACTGCTTCTTCTGGCTCTACTTTTTTAGTTTTTCCTATTACATTTATTACTAAATCTATTATAAAACCTGCTATAATTCCAACAACCAATTTAATTGCTAGTATTTTTAAAATCAAATTTGCTGGTGCTGCTTCTGAAATTAATATTGGTAACATTTCATCAGAAGTAGATAAAAAAACTGCAATTAATGTTCCCATAGTTATAATCTTACCAGCATATAAATTAGCTGCCGCAGCAGAAAAACCGCATTGTGGAAATATTCCTATAATTCCGCCCCATAAAGGCCCTAACTTGCCAGATTTTTTTACTATATCTTTCGTTTTATTTCCAGTCTTATGCTCCAAATATTCAATAAGCAAATATGCCAAAAATAAAAAAGGTAGCAATTTGATTGAATCAAATAATGTATCTTTTATAACATCTATCATATCTTTCACCTATTCTCTTCTTAAATTTTCTTTATTTTTTACTACTTTTTTATATTAGCACATTTTGTTAAAATAATCAACATAATAAGTGAGCATTTTTTACACTTTAGGATTTTTGTTGATTGAAAAAGTAAATTTTGTTTAATAAAAATAGTGCAATTACATATAATTATATCTGCACTATCTCTATTATTTTAATATTTTTTTACACTAACTATGTATTTTTCGCTATAGTAAAAGATTACTATTTTTTCTCATTTAGTGTTGCTTTTACATCTTCTTCATTTAATTCAACAGCTTTAGCAATCTGTTCTATAGACATATTAAGTTCATGTAACTTTTTTATTACAGCCTTTTTTTCTTTTTCTATTCCAATTACTAGTCCATCTGCTAAGCCTTTTTCTCTTGCTTCTTTTGCCTCTTTTTTTAACTGTAATTTGTCAGCTATTTCAAGAGTTCTATTTAATGCTTTTCTTCTTAGTATATCATCTTGGCTTATTCTTTCCAACTCTTCCTTTGCTTCTT
>ERZ857693.146-NODE-146-length-101125-cov-13.567003_pt1 | contig 101125 bp, 86 predicted proteins | sample MGYA00519765_ERZ857693 | MGnify/ENA primary metagenome ERZ857693 (study PRJEB31778, sample SAMEA3449354) | human gut metagenome | biome: human gut; feature: human-associated habitat; material: faeces | place: United Kingdom | collected 2010/2012 ... | reverse complement strand
ATGGTCATCAACCAGAAGTTCTTTATCAGCGGATTCAAGAGTCTCTGGCACCGGGCGCCGAATATGGACACACTGGTAGCGCTGGGGGCAACGGCAGCGTTCGGCTACAGTACCTACGCGCTCTTTGCAATGACCGATGCACAGGTGCGCGGCGATATGGACGGGGTCATGAGCTACATGCACGAGTTCTACTTTGAATCGGCGGCGATGATTTTGACGCTGATCACGGTCGGAAAAATGCTGGAGGCGCGTTCAAAAGGCAAGACGACCGATGCGCTCAAGAGCCTGATGAGCCTGGCACCGAAGACTGCCACCATCGTGCGTGACGGTGTGGAACAGGAGGTTCCGGTCGCGCAGGTCAAAAAGGGAGACGTCTTCGTGGTGCGCCCGGGGGAGAACATACCCGTGGACGGTATCATCCTCGAGGGCAGCAGTGCCGTGAATGAGGCGGCGCTGACCGGCGAGAGCATACCGGTGGACAAGGCGCCAGGAGATGAAGTCTCCGCGGCGACCGTGAACCAGTCCGGCTTTTTAAAATGCGAGGCGATGAGAGTCGGCGAGGATACAACCTTATCCCAGATCATCCAGATGGTCAGCGATGCCGCGGCGACCAAGGCGCCGATTGCCAAGATTGCCGACAAAGTCTCCGGCGTATTTGTACCGACGGTCATTGGAATTGCGATCGTGACACTGATTGTGTGGCTGCTTGCCGGAAAGCCGGTCGGCTTTGCGCTGGCGAGAGCGATCTCTGTTCTGGTCATCAGCTGCCCGTGTGCGCTCGGACTTGCCACTCCGGTAGCCATCATGGTCGGAAACGGCATGGGTGCTAAGAACGGTATTATGTTCAAGACGGCAGTCTCTCTGGAGGAGACCGGAAAAATGCAGATTGTAGCGCTCGATAAGACCGGAACCATCACGAGCGGAGAGCCGCGGGTTACGGATGTCCTTCCGGCGGAAGGCGTTCCGGCGGAGGAGCTGCTGCATGCGGCAGGGATTCTGGAGCAGAAGAGTGAGCATCCGCTTGCAAAAGCGGTTCTTGCCTATGTGAAGGAGCAGTCCGGGGCAAAGGAGCAGTCCGGCGGGAAGAGGGCGTCTGTGGCAGACGGAGCATCCGGCGGAGAGGACGGCTCAGATATGCTGACCGATTTCATGGCGCTGCCGGGCAATGGTCTGACCGGTGTGCGGGATGGAAGCCGGCTTTACGGCGGCAATCTCATCTTTATCGAGCAGCACGTGAAGGTGCCCGATGCCATGAAGCGGCAGGCAGAGCAGCTCGCCATGCAGGGCAAGACGCCGCTGTTTTTTGCAAAGGATGAGAAGCTGCTCGGCGTAATCGCCGTGGCGGATGTCATCAAGGAGGACAGCCCGCGTGCGGTGGCAGAACTGCAGAACATGGGAATCTATGTGGTGATGCTGACCGGCGACAATGAGCGGACGGCGCAGGCGATCGGAAAAGAGGCAGGCGTGGACGAGGTGATCGCCGGCGTGCTTCCGGACGGCAAGGAGCAGGTGGTAAGAGAACTGCAGAAAAAGGGCAAAGTGGTCATGGTCGGCGATGGAATCAATGACGCGCCGGCGCTTACAAGGGCGGATATCGGAATGGCGATCGGCGCCGGAACGGATATTGCCATTGATGCCGCGGATGTCGTGCTGATGAAGAGCCGCCTGTCGGATGTGCCTGCGGCAATCCGCTTGAGCCGCGCAACCCTGCGCAATATTCATGAAAATCTGTTCTGGGCATTTTTCTACAATATTATCGGCATTCCTCTTGCGGCAGGCGTGTGGATTCCGCTGTTCGGCTGGCAGTTAAACCCGATGTTCGGTGCGGCAGCCATGAGCTTATCCAGTTTCTGTGTTGTGACCAACGCGCTGCGCCTGAATCTGTTCCGGATGTATGACGTCGGAAAAGACCGCAGGATCAAAAATGCGGTGACAGGGCAGACCGCCGCAGCTGCGGCGAAGGAGCCGGATGACGCTTTGGAGAAGAAATCAGAAACAAATCAAAAAAAGGAGAATGAGACAATGAAAAAGACAATGAAGATTAACGGTATGATGTGTGGACACTGTGAGGCGAGAGTCAAGAAGGCACTCGAAGCGGTAGAAGGCGTGCAGGAGGCTGTAGTCAGCCACGAGGCAGGAAACGCGGTTGTGACGCTTAGCAGCGACGTGGCGGATGAGGTCTTAAAGAAGGCGGTTGAGGATCAGGATTACGAGGTGGTTTCTGTCGAATCCTAGAAAATAAGGTCAAAAGTTTCATTGACTTTATGAGGTCGGCTTGGTACAGTGAAAGGTAGGAGGAATGTTATGCGTTATGTACCACTCAGGGAGGCAGAACCGGGCATGGTTCTTGCAGCCGACCTTTATGATTCCGTCGGAAGAACGTTGATTGGCTGCCATTGCGAATTGACGGAGAGCTATCTGGAAAAACTGGAAGCTTACGGATTCGACGGTATATATATAGAAGATAAACTTTCAGAGGGCATCACGATTGAGAGTGTGATTACGCCGCAGTTAAGGCAGGAGGGACAGGAGCGCATCCGTGCCTGCGACATTGACGGATGTAAGCTGATTGCCAGACGCATGGTGGAGGAGATTTTATCCTGCGGAAATGTGTCTCTTGATCTTACGGACTTAAGAAGCTACGACGATTACACTTACGCACATTCTGTGAACGTGGCGGTATACTGCGGCGTCATTGGAATGGGTATGGGGATGAGTGAAGTGGAGCTGGGGCATCTTGTGACTGCGGCATTGCTTCATGACCTCGGAAAGCTGCAGATCCCGGATGAGATCTTAAACAAGCCGGGACGTCTGACACAGGAAGAATATCTGATTATGAAATCCCACGCAACACTGTCGTACCAGATTATCAGTGAGCGGTGGGATATTTCTGCGCATATCAAGGAGGCCGTGCTGCATCACCATGAAAATGTGGACGGAAGCGGATACCCGGACGGGCTGGAAGGCGCGCAGCAGACGATGTTTACCAGGATTCTGCACGTGGCGGATGTCTATGATGCACTTACGTCCAGGCGCCCGTACAAGGAGCCATACGCACCGTACGAGGCGACAGAGTATCTGATGGGCGGCTGCGGCATCATGTTTGACCGCGAGGTAGTGGAGACACTTCTAAAGTATGTGCCGCTCTATCCGAAGGGAACGATGGTTACGCTTTCCGATGGAAGAGAAGCCATCATCTATGAGAATTTTGGCGTACATAATTTAAGACCCGTAGTGCGTCTGATGGACGGGGAACTGTTGGATCTGTCCAACGAAGCGAACTACCATATTACATTGCGTATGAAGACGGAATCCGGCTTCTCCACGGAAGAGGCAGAAAAGGAGCGCAACGAGATGATACGCCCGCCGGTACGCTGCCGGATCATGGTTGTGGACGATATGAAGACGAATCTGCAGATGCTGCGTGGCATTTTAGAGCCGTTATATGATGTCATCCTGATGAAATCCGGTCACCAGGCATTGCTGTATTTGAAAAAACATCCGGCGCCGGATCTGGTGCTGATGGATATCGATATGCCGGAGATGGACGGTATCGAGACGGCCAAACGCATTATGGAGATGACGGATCACACGGTGCCGATCCTGTTCGTCACGGCGCTCTGCGACAGACAGACGGTCACGCTGTGCCGGAATCTGGACGCGGCAGGTTACATTGTAAGACCGTACAAGCCGGTCTTTGTCAAGACAGAGATCAAGAGGATTCTGATGGGGCGGAGTGAGATTGAATGATATTATTGGTTCAGATAATATGTCTTTGTTATACGCTGTATGTACTGCAGGAATATGCCACTTCCGGTGCATATTCCAGACAGCACAGGCTGCTGCCGCTGCTGGTCGGACTGATCGGTGTATATAATTTCTATCAGGTTGTCCTTACGCTCACCGGACAGACAGAATTGTTCGGGCGTTTGAAGGACATGCTCTTAATTCAGGTGCTTTATCTGATTCTTATCTATATCATGGATTTTCTGAAAATCCATATCCCCTACGGGGTGCAGTGGATTATGTTTTGTGTGCTGCTCGCGCTGAATGTGATTGTTTTTATGCGCTACCGGCAGCCGGAAATCTATCACATTTATTTCAGAATTTACTTAATCGGATGTACGGCGGCGATCGTTGCAATGGGGACCTACGCCTATCTGCGCCGTTCCCTGACCATGCATGAGCATCAGATTGCCAATCTGCTCTATATTGTGCTGCTCGTGAATGCAGCAGCGATGTGCGCGGAAAAGTTTTTTACTATTCCGGGCAATCTTCTGATGCTGGCAGCTACAACTGGTGTCTGCGGTGCGGTTCATTATCTGATCCAGACGGATCAGCTGATGGATACGGGCGAGCTTCTGCGCGAGCGGCTGTACGATGACTCGGATACGGCAGTGGTACTGCTGGATACCAATTTTTATTGCGTTGATGCGAACCGCAGCGGCAGAAGTCTGTTTGCGGGTCCGATGCAGTTGTATGAGAGAGACAGCCACAGGCACCGCGGATACATGCAGGAGGCGGAGGAGCTGGCGAAGTCCATACAGGAGGGAAAAAAGAGCCGGGAGATCGAGAAGAACGGACAGTATTATCAGTGTCAGTGTACGCCGGTGTACTATTCAGGGAGGCTTCGTGGATATATTCTCGGTGCCTGGGATATTACCAGCCCGAAAAAAGAGACGCAGCTGATGCAGGCATTAAAGGGAAAAGCAGAGATGCAGACGGCGCGGAAAAGTGATTTCCTCGCGCAGATGAGCCATGACCTGAAAAGCCCGCTGCACGCCATCATCGGAATCACGGATATTTTAAGCAGCCGCAAGGAACTCACGGCAAGTGACCGTGCACTCCTGCTTCACATCAAGGGAGCTGGGAACAGCCTTGTGGAACAGGTGAATGCGATTCTTGACTATTCCAGAATTGAGGCAGGAAAGTTCGAGCTGATGGCGGAGTGCTACCGGCTGGATCAGGTGCTCGAGGAGGTGGCACACATGTGTGTCATCAATCTGCAGTCGAAGAGGGTGTGGTTTGAGGCCTGTATACAGGGAGAATTCCCGGAGAAAATGTATGGGGATGCCATGCGCGTCCGGGAAATTTTGCAGAATCTGCTCGCAAATGCGGTCAAGTTCACAGAGGAGGGCGAGATCCGCTGTGTGATTACCTGTGAGGCAATCCGGGATTCCTCGGATGTGATGGTCCGCTGCAGGGTGTCGGACACCGGCACCGGAATGACAAGCGAACAGCTGCGGCAGGGATTTGATTCGTATGTGAGCTATGCGGCAGAGAGCGGACAGTCGGGAAACGGACTGGGACTTAGCATTGTAAAGGAACTTGCAAACCGTATGGGAGGCAGTGTCCGCGCCGAGAGCAACGGCACCAGGGGAACCACGATTACCGTGGAAATCCGGCAGAAGGTGTGCGGAAGCACCCTGCATGATGCGGTGTGCTATACGACGGACAGTCTGCTGCGCGAGTCAGTGGTCTATACGGAGCGGATCCAGCCGACATGGATCTATCCGGGGGCACATGTTCTGCTCGCGGATGATATGCGGATCAATCAGGAGATTTTCCAGGAACTCGCAGCGCCGTGGCGGTTTACACTGGATGTTGTGCGCAACGGAAAGGAGGCTGTGGAGGCGGCAGCGCGGAAAGAGTATCAGCTGATTTTTCTGGATCAGAGGATGCCGGAAAAAAATGGCGATGAAGCGGCGAAGGAGATCCGCAAGTTTTGCGATATCCCAATGGTACTTATGACTGCTGATATTACCGCGGAGTTAAAGCATCGGAATCGCAGACCGGAATTTACGGCGTATTTGGACAAGCCGATCGATGTGTCAGAGCTAAAGAAAGTGATTGAGACTTATCTGCCTGTCGCAGAGCGCAGGGATTTCCTGCTTCACGCGCAGATGAACCATGGGGCATACCGCCGTCTCTTGCAGACGTTTTTGCAGGAGACGGGATCGCTTGCAGCAGAACTGCCGGGCTATGTGCCGGAGCAGCTGGAGCTTTTCGGAACGAAAGTGCACGGAATCAAGGGTGCCAGCCAGCAGATCGGCAGACAGGCGTTAAGCGAGAGCGCAGAAATCATGGAAATGGCGGCAAAGACAGAAAATATCCGGTACCTGGAAAAGCATATGACAGAGTTTTTGGAGACGATCCGGCACACGTTAGAGAGTGTCGAGGATGAATTAAAGAATCTGCCGCAGGAGATACAGGGGGAAGGCGCAGCCACGGCAGAGGACATACCGGAGGAAAAGCAGCAGATTCTGGCGCAGCTTAGGGAAGCTTTTGATGCGTGTGATTTAAACGGGATTGAGCAGGGACTTTCCCGGTTTGCGCGTGCCCATCTGACAGCGGAGGAACGGGAACTGTTGACAGAACTGCATGCGGCATATGAGAACCTGGATTACGAAGAGGGAAGCGAACTGCTTTCCGGCCGGATGCTGTGACAGAAGTGAAAGAAAAAATGATTGTTTTGTACAGGTTACGCGATTGATAGTGTGAGAAAAATTCCCCTCGCAGAGATATACTGTGCGTAGAATAGAAATCCGGAGTTCCCGGAGCAGCTGACAGGAGATCTGCAGCAAATTTGTACAGGGGGAAAACTATGAATCTGGCAGAAATTACACATCGGGCGTATTTTTTAGACTGCTATCCGCTTGATGAAAGACATTTAAAAATAAGTATTCAGACAGGAAAAGATGTGGACGAGGTGATCCTCTGGGCGGGCGACCCGTATTCCGCCGGGATTGCCGAGAACGAGCAGAACTGGCAGGGCGAGCGGGTGCCGATGGAACTGGAGCGGGAACTGGCGCACCGAAATGTATACAGTGCCGTCCTCACACCGGCGTACCGCAGGGTCAAGTACCATTTTGAGATCAACGGCGGCGGGGAGAGCGTCTGCCTGTATGAGGATGGATTTGTGAAAGCAGGAGAGAATTTTCCTGCGAACCGGATGATCCAGCGTTTTATCTATCCGTGGATGAACCGGGCGGATATTATGAAGGTGCCGGAATGGGCGGAGAATATCGTGTGGTATCAGATTTTCCCGGATCGTTTCTGCAGAAAAAATCCGGGAGAAAAGCGTCATTCCTGCCGGGAATGGGCTTGTCAGGAGGATGCAACCTGGAAGGAGTTTTACGGGGGTGATCTGGCGGGAATCCGCAGCCGCCTTGCCTATATTGCAGACCTCGGCGTCGGAGGTATCTACTTAAACCCGATTCTGTGGTCGGATTCCAATCACCGGTACGACACGATTGACTACCACAGTGTGGAGCCGGATCTCGGCACGGAGGAAGAACTGAAGGCGTTGATTGCGGAGGCGCATGCGCTGGGACTTCGCGTGATGATCGATGCGGTATTTAATCATTGCGGGGCAAAGTGCGCGCTCTGGCAGGATGTGCTGGAAAAGGGACCGCAGTCCAGCTACTACCACTGGTTTTGCGTGAACCGCTGGCCGATCGATGCGCAGACCCATGCGACGAAGCGGGGGGATTATTTTTCCTTTGCGTTTGTCGATAATATGCCAAAATTTGATACCAGCGAGCCGGATGTGATGGAGTATCTTACCGGCATTGCGAAGCACTGGGTATGTGAATGGAAGGTTGACGGAATCCGTTTCGATGTCGGCAACGAGATTTCACATGCATTTTTAAAACATCTGCGTCTGGAATTGAAAAAGTGCAATCCAAAGCTTTTCCTGCTCGGAGAGATCTGGCATGATGCTTTCCCATGGCTGCTCGGCGACGAGTATGATTCGACGATGAACTACCCGTTTCTGGCGTGCGTGAATAATTTCTGGGCAGATAAGACACAGAGTGGTACGGATTTTATGCATGGCATCAACCAGTGCTACAGCATGTACTACGAGCAGGTGAACCGCGTGCTGTTTAATCTGTTAGATTCCCATGATACGGATCGTCTGATGGAGAGATGCCACGGAAATGCGGATATGTTTCTGGCACAGCTTACAGTTCTGTTCACCATGCAGGGCGCGCCGGGCATCTACTACGGCACCGAGATCGGTATGGACGGAGGCGGAACAAAGGCGAACCGGAAGTGCATGCCGTGGGAGGAGATCGATGCGGGCAGCTTTGCGGAACTAACCGGACAGGTAAAGCAGCTGATTGCGATGCGCAGGCAGTATCCGCAGACAAGGAGCGGAAAAGTGGTATGGGATGTCAGAGAGGATTCCAGATTGTTACATTATTATAAGAAAAAAGAAGGACAAAAAACGCTGGAGGTCTGCATTAACGCCGGGGAGGAACCGGTGCGGACAGGGGAGCGGGGACTGCCGGAGCCGGAGGACTGCCTGTTCGCGAACGGATTGGAGCACGGAAGCTTAAGACCGCAGGGCGTTTTCATAAGATTAGTGTGAACATGACACTGCCGTATCGGATCCCGTCTGATGCGGCGGTGTCAGCAGCTCCACTGCAATCCGGAGGCAGAGTGTCTGCATGGATTCCATATCAAACTGACTGCAGAGGGAAGTCTCCAGCTGGGTGTGCGCAAAGCTTTCCAGAAGCTGGATACCTAAATAGATGCGTTCCCTGAGCGCCGGAAGTCCTGCGTATGCGGGGGGGCATTTCTGCACGAGGGTATCGACTGCATCGAGCAGAATCCGGTGATAGGCATCCCGGACATCCGGGTCGATATGGCGCAGGCTCTCTAATTCCTCGTGGAGGGCATAATATTTCCGGTGCAGGCCATAGAACTGCCCAAGCACGTAGGCAAGCATGTCCTCTGGCGAGGAAAAGGAGCGGAGGCTGGAATCCGGTGTCCCGGAAAATTCCTGGATGTTCTCATAATAGTAGGCAAGCGCTGCGAGCAGCATTTCCTTCTTGTTCCGGAAATAGCGGTAGGCACTTCCGGTAGACACTCCCGCTGCGGCAGCAATTTTGTCTACGGTGATATTGTGATAGCCACATGCGGCAGTCTGCGCAAGGGTGGCTTTTAAAAGACGCTGCCTTGTCCTGACAGCCTTGTCACGCTGTGGTGTCCTGTTCTCCATAGGGCAGCTCCCTTCTATACCGGCATGCACATGAAGGAGTCGACCGCCTGAAGCACAGGGGCGGTCCAGCTGTTGTCACCAAACAGCCACTGCTCATGCTGCATGTCAAATTCGCAGATATCCGGATTGGCAAAATGCATTTCATACCGCTTTTTATATTTTTTCCCCATCTTACTTGCATAGATAAAATGCGCCCTGGTGTGCGGTACGTCGATCTGTCTGCCCAGATGGGTGAGCAGATCAGATGGTACTTATCTGCCAGCGCATCCAGCACACTGCCGAAATTGGTCTGATAGTTGCAGCAGGTGCCCGGCAGAAGCAGCAGGGTCTGCCCGTTCTCTGCTCCGAATTCCCTGTATTCCATAATGATCATCCAGCCTTTCCATATTCAAAAAATGAGATATATCTCACTTTTTGAATATGGCGGAAGAAGGACGGCTTGTCAAGGAAAAGGTGCAGAAGGTATTGCACAAAAAGCCCCGGACAGCCAAAATCTTCTGTGTTTTTTGTTCGCAGGTGTGATAAAATGAATTTACAATGGTTTTTACAGGAAAATGTATTGAGGGGAATTCCATATGTTAAAGGTTTTTTTAGCGGAAGATGAGATCGTTATGCGGGAGGGCATAAAGAACAACATCGACTGGCAGGGGGAAGGCTTTGAATTTGTCGGTGACGCGGGCGACGGGGAGCTCGCCTATCCGATCATCCAGAAGACGAGACCGGATATTCTGATCACGGACATTAAGATGCCGTTCATGGATGGACTGGAGCTGAGCCGTCTCGTGAAGCACGAGCTGCCGGAGACCAAGATCATACTCCTGAGCGGGTATGACGAGTTCCAGTATGCAAAAGAGGCAATCGACATCGGAATCACGGATTATCTGGTGAAGCCGGTCACGGGTGCACAGCTGATCGGGACACTCAAGAAGATCGGTCAGAAGATCGAGGAGGAGCGCGGGAAGCAGAAGCAGCAGGCGCCGGAGGAGGCGAGATCTGCCGGCAGGCAGCGGCTGTTCCGGCACATGGTCTCCGGAAAGCATACCTATGCGTCGGTGTTCCAGGAGGCGAAGGAACTGGGACTTGAGCTGATTGCGGAGCAGTACAATATCATGATGCTCCAGCTGTTCTCCGAGGAGAAGGAGGATGTCCTGCCGGAGAAGATAAAAGCCTTCGAGCAGGAGCTGGAGAAGTACATGGAGCAGTCCGGCAATCTGATTGTCGCAAAGCAGAGCCGGGCGGAGTACGATTTTGTGCTGAAGGGCACAGGGCAGCAGTCTCTCGCGGAGACGACAGAGCAGGTAAAAAGCCTGCTGGCAGAGTATTTCCGGAGAGAGACGGCGGTGGAGTATGTCGCGGCGCTCGGGACACCGGTGGAGCGTTTCAGCGAGCTGCAGCAGTGCTACCGGCAGACCAACCTGTGCTTTTCCAGACGCTATTCGGTAGAGCGCAACCAGATCCTTGAGGAGGAGACGCCGGGGGAGACTGCGGCGGAGGTTCTGGAGGATGTAAAGCTCGGGGAGCTGAATATCTCCAGCCTGAGCCAGCGGCAGGCAGAGGCTTTTCTGTACACGGGCACTAGGGAGGAGGTGTCCGGCTTCGTGGAGGATTACTTTGCACAGCTCGGGGACGGCAATGTAAAGTCTATCTTCCTGCGCCAGTACGTGGTGATGGATCTATATGTGACGGCGGTTTCCGTTCTGGAGAAGAGCGGTTACAAGAGCAGGGATCTCGTGGAGCGGTGCGGCGATGCGAAGGAGATGGTAGCCTACCTGACCACGGTTGAGCAGACCAGGGAATATATTAAGAAGCTTTTTTCGGCGGTGCTGGATTTGCGCAGTGAGGCGGTGGACGGAAAATACGACGGCATCATGCAGAAGGCAAAGACCTACATCAACGATCATTTTGAGAAGGACGGGATTTCCCTGAATATGGTCGCAGCGGAGGTAAATCTGAGTCCGAGCCATTTCAGCACGGTATTCGGTCAGGAAATGGGAGAGACGTTTGTAGAATATCTTACAAGAATCCGCATGGAAAAAGCGAAGGAGCTGCTCAGGACGACGGGAAAGAAGGTAACGGAGATTGCCTTTGAGGTGGGCTACCGGGATGCGCATTATTTCAGCAACCTGTTCAAGAAGACGCAGGGCTGCACACCGGGTGAGTACCGCAGCAGAGGGTAAAAGGGGAGATGGATATTGAAGAGAGGGTTTTCACTAAAGAGCAGGCTCTATATGCTGCTGCTGATCTGTGTGGTGCCGCTGACCATACTTCTGGCGTATCTTCTGATTATGACGAACAAGATTTCCTCCGAGTATGACGGGATTGTCAGGAGAATCACAAAGGCAAACGCGTACAACATCAATTTCAAGGAGGACATGGACTACGTGATGTATATTATCGTAGTCAATTCGGAGCGTGCCGAGGAGCTGGTGGACACGGAGCAGCCGCACCGGATGATACAGGCCGCGCGGGAGGTGTTCGGCGAGCTCTATGAGGAGGCAGATTCCGAGTACGCCGCGAACCGGCTGTCAAGCATACTAAAGAGTCTTGACACGCTGGAGGATCGTGTGGAGGAGATCGAGAAGGATGCGCTTGTGACCGGGCTTTATGAGACGAACATGGAGCGTCTGGATCTGAATATCCGCGTCCTGACGGAGCTGATACAGGAGCAGATCCAGTATTATATCTACTATGAGACAACGAACATGGAGGAGCTGCGGATGGGAATCCGCGCGGATGTGGAGAGTGCCATCACGGCGATCACAGTGATTCTCGTCCTGATACTGCTCGGGGCATGGATGGTCAGCAGGAGGATTGTGCGGGGCATCACGGAGCCCATCCAGCGGCTGTGTGAGGCTGCGCAGGCAGCGGGAAGCGGGGATTTTGCGATCCGGGCGCAGGACGAGGAGCTGGATGAGCTCTCGGTTCTGAACAGCAGCTTTAACCAGATGGTGGAGGAGATCGGGCATCTCGTGGAGGATATACGCGTGGAGGAGCTGAATCTGCGCGCGGCGGAGCTGCGCGTGCTGCAGGAGCAGATCAACCCGCATTTTCTGTACAATACACTGGACAACATCATCTGGCTCGCGGAGTCGAAGGACACGGAGCAGGTCGTGAGGATGGTGTCGTCCCTGTCAAGCTTTTTTCGGACAACCTTAAGCAAGGGGCGGGAGTTCATCACGGTAAAGGAGGAGGAGCAGCACATCCGCAGCTACTTAGAGATCCAGCAGTTCCGCTACAGGGATATACTGGAATATGAGATTGCGATTCCGGAGGAACTCTATGAATATGAGATCATCAAGCTGACGCTCCAGCCGCTTGTGGAGAATGCGCTCTACCACGGCATCAAGAACAAGCGCGGCGGCGGACATATCCGGGTGTCCGGTGCACTCTGCCAGGATGTCATGATTTTCAAGGTGCAGGATGACGGAATCGGAATGGACGGTGCGCGGCTTGCGCAGGTGTGCGCCATGCTCCGCGACGGGGAGCAGGAGCCGGAGCAGGAGGAGACGGGCGGCTTCGGACTGTTCAATGTCAACCAGCGTATCCAGCTCAATTATGGCAGGGAGTACGGACTGAAGATACAGAGCACCTACGGGCAGGGCACCGAGATCTGGGTGCGGATTCCGTGCCGGGCAGAGAAAATCAAAAGAAAACGCAACATTTCCAAAAAAATTACACCTTTTGAGGAAAATACGGCAAAATTGTGAATGAGCTGTTCATAATTTAGTAAAAAATTATACTTATTTCAAAAGCCAGTCGGTATTTTTTAAACAGTCCGAAAGCTATAATAGGTACATGGTTAAGGACTTAACCAAATCTAATAAAAACTTTGGGAGGTTTTTAAAATGAAAAAAAAGTTAGTGAGTGTACTGATGTGCATGGCAATGGGCGCAACCTTACTGGCAGGCTGCGGAAGCGAGGAGGCTGCTGACAGCAGCAACACAACGGCAGCAGATGCAGCAGACGCAGATACGGCAGCGGACAGCGAAGCAGCGGATGCTTCTGACGCAGCAGATGCGGCAGACGCAGCTGACGGGGATGTAATCACAATCGGCTTTGCACAGGTTGGCCATGAGTCTGACTGGCGTACCGCATCCACGAATTCCGCACAGTCCATCTTCTCGGCAGAGAACGGATATGATCTCCAGTTCGTTGACTGCGACCAGGATTCGGCAGTCCAGCTGGAGGCAGTACGTGGCTTCATCGAGCAGGATGTGGATTACATCATCATCGACCCGATCGTATCGACAGGCTGGGACACGGTACTGACAGAGTGCGAGGAGGCAGGTATTCCGGTTATCGTCATTGACCGTACGATTGATGATTCGGACAAATATATTTCATGGGTAGGCTCCAACTTCAAGAATGAGGGTCTTGCAGCAGGTGAGTGGTTAAAGGCTTACACGGATGCAAAGGGCATCAGCGACGTGAACGTGCTCGTTATCGAGGGAACAACCGGTGCTTCCGCACAGATCGGACGTACGGACGGCTTCAAGGAGATCGCAGATGCAAACGGCTGGAACATTCTGGATTCCCAGACCGGTGATTTCACACAGGCTGGCGGACAGGAGGTTATGGAGTCTTACATCAAGAGCTACGAGGGACAGTTCAATGTAGTGGTATGCCAGAACGATAACGAGGCATTTGGTGCGATGGATGCCATGAAGGCAGCAGGTATCTCCTATGGTGTGGACGGAGACGTGATCCTGATTTCCTTCGATGCCTGCACCGCAGGTCTTGAGTATGTAATGTCCGGCGACATCAATGCAGACTTCGAGTGCAACCCGCTTGCAGCTCCGTTTGTAGAGGATGTTATCCAGCAGTTAGAGTCCGGCAGCACACCTGACAAGGAAGTATACATGGTTGAGCACTGGTATGTAAATGAGGACATCCTTTCATCCATCACGGTAAACGGCGAGGAGCAGGAGCTTACCGTGGTTACACAGGAGATCGTTGACGCACAGTATTAAGACGGTCTGACAACAGGACAAACATTATAGCAGGGACAGAGAAGAAGCTGCTTCACAGACAGGGAATTTGTAATGGGGGAGGCCGGTTGGTCTCTCCCAATTTTAAGGAAAGGGTGGAGTAAAATGGAGCATAATGTGGTACTGACCATGCGGGGGATTACCATGACATTTCCGGGTGTAAAGGCACTGGACAATGTGGATCTTACACTGCGGAAGGGCGAGATCATGGCACTGATGGGAGAAAATGGTGCCGGGAAATCTACACTGATCAAGTGTCTGACCGGAATCAACGCGTTCGATGCGGGAGAAATACGCGTTGACGGGATCGATGGACCGGTGGTCAATCATTCGACCCTGGATGCACAGAAAAAGGGCATATCCACGGTGTATCAGGAAGTCAATCTTTGCCCGAATTTGAGTGTGGCAGAAAATTTATTTATCGGCAGGGAGCCGAAGACAAAACTTGGAACCATCGACTGGAAGACGATGACAGCAAAATCCAACAGGATTATTAAGAGCCTGGATCTTGATATTGACGTAACCAAAAATCTGGAAGAGTATTCACTGGCGCTCCAGCAGATGATTGCGATTGCAAGAGCGGTGGATATGGATTGTAAGGTACTGATTTTAGACGAGCCGACATCCTCCCTGGATGACCATGAGGTTGAAAAGCTGTTCGTTCTTATGCGGCAGCTGAAGGAAAAGGGTGTGGCGATTGTGTTTGTGACACACTTTCTGGAGCAGGTATACGCAGTCTGTGACCGGATCACAGTGCTCCGGAACGGCATACTGGTCGGAGAATATCCGATTGAGGAGCTGCCAAGGGTAAAGCTGGTCGCAGCGATGATGGGCAAGGATTTTGATGACCTTGCAGCTGTAAAATCAGAAGAGAAGAAGGATTTCACCAATGTGCCGGTGGTTATCGATGCGCAGGGCATGAGCCACAAGGGAAAGATCAAGCCGTTTGATTTACAGATACATAAGGGTGAGGTCGTGGGACTGACAGGTCTGCTTGGCTCGGGACGCAGTGAGCTGGCGCGTGTCATCTATGGAGCGGATAAAAACCAGACAGGTAAGCTGTTTGTCAACGGAAAAGAGGCAAAGATCAATGCGCCGATTGATGCGATGAATCTTGGAATGGGACTTCTTCCGGACGACAGAAAGGCAGAGGGCATTATCGCAGACTTATCTGTACGAGAAAATATAATTCTGGCAATGCAGGCAAAGCGCGGAATGTTTAAGCTGCTTCCAATGAGCAGACAGAACGAGATCGCAGACAAGTATATCGAGCTGCTGCAGATCAAGACGGCGAGCAGGGAGACCCTGATCGGACAGCTCTCCGGCGGAAACCAGCAGAAGGTGATTCTGGCACGCTGGCTTGCCACAGATCCGGAATTCCTTATTCTGGATGAGCCGACCAGAGGTATCGATGTCGGGACAAAGACTGAGATCCAGAAGCTTGTGATCGAGCTTGCGGATCAGGGAAAGAGTCTGATCTTCATCTCTTCCGAGATTGAGGAGATGCTTAGAACATGCTCCAAGCTGGTGGTATTAAGGGATGGTCAGGAAGTGGGAGAGATCACTGAGGAACTGACCCAGGGGCATGTAATGCAGTCCATAGCAGGAGGTGGCAGGAATGAGTAAGTTTAAGAAGCTGGTCAGCCAGCCGTTGTTTTTACCGATTTTCTGTATGATACTGGTGATGGCGGTAAATATCATCTATGATGTGATGGCAGGAAATTTTGCATTTAACTTTTTTACCATCTCCATCCGCAACGGGGTATTGTACGGACGCATCATTGATATTTTAAACCGCGGCAGTGAGATTGCCGTTCTTGCCATCGGCATGACGCTGGTTGTGTCCTGCTCGGCAGGAACGGATATTTCCGTCGGCTCGGTCATGTCACTGGCGGCATCGTTCTGCTGCATGCTTCTGGCAGGCTACGGCGTGTCCTCCACCAACAGCCTTGCAGCGCCGCTGATCGTCGGTGTGCTTGGCGGCATCCTGATGGGATGTGCCTGCGGTGCGTTTAACGGTTTTCTGGTATCGTATCTGAATGTGCAGCCGATGGTGGCAACGCTGATCCTGTTTTCGGCGGCGAGGGCAATCGGACTTCTGCTCTGCAACAACATGATCGTATACGTCCGGGATGATTCCTTCAAAATCTTCGGCGGCTATCTCGGATTTATGCCGACACCGATCGTGGTTGCCATCGTGTGCATCCTGATCACATCGCTGGTGCTCCGCAAGACCGCACTGGGCTTATATATCCAGAGCGTCGGCATCAATAAGAAGGCTTCCCGCATCGCGGGCATCAATTCCGAGCGCATCATTTTCCTGTGCTATGTTGTCTGCGGATTGTGTGCAGGAATTGCCGGTATTGTTGCTTCCTCCCGGATCAGCTCTGCGGATTCCAACAACATCGGACTGAACTTCGAGCTGGATGCGATTCTGGCAGTTGCACTCGGCGGCAACAGCCTCGGCGGCGGAAAGTTCCGGCTGGCAGGCTCTATTATCGGTGCGTACACCATCCAGGCGATCACCACCACCCTGTATGCGCTCGGCATCTCGACCGAGCAGGCACCGGTGTACAAGGCGGTCATTGTTATCATTATTGTGGCAATCCAGGCACCTCCGTTTAAGGCATTTATGAAAAAAATGTCTGTAAGGAGACAGCTTGCCAAAGGAGGTGCTGCATAATGAAAGCGAAAAAATTAAATGGAAATACGGTTCTTCTGATAATTACCATCGCGCTATTTTTTGTGATGTATGCCGTGGGCTGTGTGATTTATTCCAATAAGGGCTTCACACATCTGCAGACGTTTTTGAACATCCTTATCAATAATGCGGGTCTGCTCTGCATCACCTGTGGAATGACCTGCGTGATGCTGACCGGCGGCATCGATATTTCCGTTGGCTCGCTGGTTGCCATGGACTGCATGATTCTTGCCGTCGGCATGGAGCGCTGGAACATGAATGCGGTTCTGCTCTGCATACTTGTGCTTGCCATCGGGATTGTGTTCGGCGTGGTGCAGGGCTTCTGTGTCGGCTATCTGAATATCCAGCCGTTCATTGTGACAATGGCGGGAATGTTCTTCGCCAGAGGCATGACAGCCGTGATCAGCACGGAACAGATCTCCATCAGCAGCAATGCATTTTTTGTAAAGCTTGCCAATACGAAGATCAGCCTTCCGTTTGGCTCCTATACCAACAACAAGGGCGTGGTGCAGGTTCCGTTTATCCGTGTATCGGTAATCGTGGCGCTGCTCGTGCTGATAGCCGTATTTTTCATGCTCCGCTATACCAAGTTCGGCAGAAGCCTTTACGCAGTCGGAGGAAGTGAGCAGTCGGCGACCATGATGGGACTGGACGTGAAGAAGACGAAGCTGAAGGCGTATGTGCTTTCCTCATTCCTCTGCTCGATCGGCGGCATCTGCTACTGCCTGAACACGATGTCGGGAAATGTGCAGCAGGCACTCGGACTTGAGATGGATGCCATTGCTTCCTCCGTTATCGGCGGTACATTATTGACAGGCGGTGTGGGAAATGTCATCGGCTCCTTCTTTGGTGTACTTATCAACGGAACGATTTCCACACTGGTGAAGACGAACGGCAAGCTGCTCAGCTCGTGGTCCAACATTGCGGTGGCTGCGCTGCTCTGCTTCTTCATCGTATTACAGAGTATCTTTGCAAAGATCAAAGAGAAGAGCAAATAAAAACAAGGCTGTCCAGGGGCTGTCCACTTCATGCGGCAGCCTTTTGGCTCCTCTATGGGAAAATACCGTGCTGCGTTAAAAAAGCACCCCGGGAAGGAGGTGCAGCCGGCAGGAGAAAAGGCGGGAGGAATATGAACATATTTCAGAAGAGGACTGTGGGAAAAAAAGGAATCGCGGCGGCGCTGCTTGCCAGCCAGCTGCTCTTTACAGCCGGCTGTGGGAGTGGGGAGCAGAGAGAGACTGCGGGACAGCTGGATACGGAGCAGACGATGCAGCAGGACGGCTATATTGTGGTCGGATATGTGCAGGTCGGCTCGGAATCCGACTGGAGAACCACCAACACACAGTCCTTTAAGGATGTATTCACGCAGGAAAACGGCTACTATCTGATCTTCGAGGACGGACAGCAGAAGCAGGAGAACCAGGTGAAGGCAATCCGCAATCTGATCCTGCAGGAGGTGGATTATATCGTGCTCGACCCGATCGTGGAGACAGGCTGGGAATCCGTTCTGGAGGAGGCGAAGGAAGCCGGAATCCCGGTGATTCTGTCTGACCGCAGGGCGGAGATGGAGGACGACAGCCTGTATACATGCTGGGTGGGCAGTGACTTCGCGGAGGAGGGCAGGAACGCCGGGCACTGGCTGGAGAATTATCTGGAAAAGCAGGGGCGGAGCGGGGAGACAGTTCATATCGTATCTCTCCAGGGGACGCTGGGCTCCTCTGCACAGATCGGGCGGACAGACGGATTCGCAGAGGTTCTCCAGCAGAATGAAAACTGGGTGATGCTGGAGCGCCAGTCGGGGGATTTCACGCAGGCAAAGGGGCAGGAGGTTATGAAGGAATTTCTCGAAAAATACGAGGATATTGATGTTGTAATCAGCGAGAATGACAATATGACCTTTGGCGCTATCGAGGCGATCCGGGAGGCGGGCAGGACGATTGGCAGTGACGGGGACATTATTATCCTGTCCTTTGATGCGGTAAGGGATGCCCTCAAGGCAATCCAGACCGGGGACATCGCGGCTGATTTTGAATGCAATCCGCTGACAGCCCCGCTTGTGGAGGAGACGATCCGCCGCCTGGAGGCGGGGGAAAGCGTGGAGAAGATCCAGTATGTGGAGGAGACATATTTTGACTGTGAGATGGATCTCTCGGAGCTGTTGGAGAGCAGACCATATTAGGCAGGAAGTCCCTGCTTCTGCTGGCGGTAAAATTATCTGAAAAAATTAGCACTCACCTCTTGACAGTGCTAACAACTGGTGCTATAACATAATTGTAACAGGGAGAACAAAGCAGGCGGCGCATAGATATGTGCCGCCTGTATATCATAGGTAGAGAAAGAGAGGTACGCTTATGAACATTCAGAAATTTACACAAAAGTCAGTGGAAGCCATTAACGATTGCGAGAAGCTTGCCTATGAATATGGAAATCAGGAGATCGAGCAGGAGCATCTTCTGGTTGCACTCATGCGGCAGGAGGATGGACTGATTCCGAAGCTGATTGAGAAGATGGAGATTCAGAAGGAGCACTTCATGGATAACGCCGAGCGGCATCTGGCAGCGCGTGTCAAGGTGTCCGGCGGTCAGGTCTATGTCGGACAGGATTTAAATAAGGTGCTCATTCATGCCGAGGATGAGGCGAAGCAGATGGGGGACGAGTATGTTTCTGTCGAGCATCTGTTCCTGGCGCTGATCAAGTATCCGAATAAGGCATTGAAGGAGATCTTTAAGGAGTACGGCATTACCAGAGAACGGTTTTTGCAGGCGCTCTCGACAGTCCGCGGCAATCAGCGCGTGACATCGGACAATCCGGAAGCAACCTACGACACGCTGGAGAAGTACGGGTATGATATGGTAGCCCGTGCGAGAGACCAGAAGCTGGATCCGGTCATCGGACGTGATGATGAGATCCGGAATGTCGTGCGGATTCTGTCCCGTAAGACGAAAAACAACCCGGTGCTGATCGGTGAGCCGGGTGTCGGCAAGACGGCTGTTGTCGAGGGACTTGCCCAGCGAATTGTAAAAGGCGATGTGCCGGAGGGCTTAAAGGACAAGAAATTGTTTGCACTGGATATGGGTGCGTTAATCGCAGGTGCAAAATACCGCGGTGAATTCGAGGAGCGGTTAAAGGCAGTGCTTGATGAGGTGAAAAGTTCCGAGGGACAGATTATCCTGTTCATTGATGAGCTTCACACGATCGTGGGTGCGGGCAAGACGGATGGTGCGATGGATGCCGGACAGCTGTTAAAGCCGATGCTTGCGCGTGGTGAACTGCATTGTATCGGTGCGACGACCCTGGATGAGTACCGCGAATACATTGAAAAAGATGCGGCGCTCGAGCGTCGTTTCCAGCCGGTAATGGTGGATGAGCCGACGGTCGAGGATACCATCTCCATTCTGCGTGGATTGAAGGAACGCTACGAGGTTTTCCATGGAGTTAAGATTACAGATTCTGCGCTGGTATCGGCAGCAGTGCTCTCCAACCGTTATATTTCGGATCGTTTTCTTCCGGATAAAGCGATCGATCTGGTCGATGAGGCGTGCGCGCTGATCAAGACCGAGCTGGATTCCATGCCGACGGAACTGGACGAGTTGAACCGCCGTGTCATGCAGATGGAGATTGAGGAGACAGCGCTGAAAAAGGAGACCGACCGTCTGAGCCAGGAGCGTCTGGCAAATCTGCAGAAAGAACTGGCAGAGCTGCGCGATGAATTCAACACGAAGAAAGCGCAGTGGGAGAATGAGAAAAAGTCGGTAGAAAAAGTACAGAAGCTGCGTGAGGAGATCGAAGCGGTCAAGAATGAGATCAAGATGGCACAGCAGAAGTACGATCTGGAGAAGGCAGCCGAATTGCAGTACGGCAAGCTGCCACAGCTACAGAAGCAGTTGGAGATCGAGGAGGAAGCCGTGAAGAAACGCGACCTTTCCCTGGTGCATGAAAACGTCAGTGAGGAAGAGATTGCGCGGATCATCTCCAGATGGACAGGAATTCCGGTGGCAAAGCTGACGGAGAGCGAGCGTAACAAGACGCTGCATCTCGACGAGGAACTGCACAAACGTGTCATCGGCCAGGATGAGGGCGTCACGAAAGTGACGGAAGCAATCATCCGTTCCAAAGCAGGTATCAAAGACCCGAGTAAGCCGATCGGATCATTCCTGTTCTTAGGACCGACCGGTGTTGGTAAGACAGAGCTTGCAAAGGCGCTTGCAGCAAGTCTCTTCGATGATGAGTCGAATATGGTGCGTCTTGATATGAGTGAGTATATGGAGAAATATTCCGTCTCCCGTCTGATCGGAGCGCCTCCAGGATATGTCGGATACGATGAGGGTGGACAGCTGACCGAGGCAGTGCGCAGAAAGCCGTATTCGGTGGTATTGTTTGATGAGGTGGAGAAGGCACATCCGGATGTGTTCAACGTTCTGTTGCAGGTACTGGACGATGGACGAATCACAGATTCACAGGGACGTACCGTCGATTTTAAGAATACAATCATCATCATGACATCGAACCTTGGATCAGCACATCTGCTTGAGGGCATCGATGCAAACGGGGATATCAATCCGGAGTGCGAAGCGGCAGTTATGGACGAACTGCGCGGACATTTCCGTCCGGAGTTTTTGAACCGTCTGGATGAGATTATTATGTTTAAGCCGCTGACGAAGGACAACATCGGTAACATCATCAACCTTCTGGTTGCAGATCTCAACAAACGTCTGGCAGACCGTGAGATCACGGTGGAGCTGACCGATGCGGCAAAGCAGTATATCGTGGAACACGGGTATGATCCGATCTACGGTGCAAGACCGTTAAAGCGGTTCTTACAGAAGCATGTGGAGACACTTTCCGCAAAGCTGATTCTTGCGGATAAAGTCAGGGAGGGAGATACGATTCTGATTGATGTCTCCGGAAATGAACTGACGGCAGCAGTAAAAGCTTGAAAAAAGCAGACAACCGGGCAATTCCAGGATGGAATTGCCCGGTTTTTTTGTTATAATAACAAAAGAAAATGTCCGTGGAAGATATCATGGCTTCGGGCGGAATAAAATGAGAAAAAGCAGGAAGACAGTGTATGATAACGATTAAGGATATGGCAGAAATTGCGGGGGTCAGCCCGACTACCGTAGCGAATGTTCTGCATGGAAGAACGAAAAAAATGTCGAAGGAGACATTGAAAAAGGTGCAGGATGTGATCGATCAATCCCATTACGTTTCAAATATGGGGGCACGCGTTCTGGCAAATTATGGCTCCAGAATTATCGGAGTTATCATGAATTATGACAGGCGTGCGGAAAACAATGCAATGGCGGATCCGTTTTATGGAACCATAGTGGGAGCATTGGAAAAAGAAATCAGGGAACACGGTTACTATATGATGCTATATATGGCAGGGAGTGTTGAAGAAACGGTCAGGCTGGCATCTTCCTGGAATATTGAAGGACTGGTGGCGCTTGGCTGCCGGGCGGAGGATGTCCAGAAAATGAAAGAACAGTTAAAAATGCCGGTGGTGTTTATTGATTCTTATTTTGAAAATCAGGATTGTTATAATGTCGGGCTGGATGACTTCGGGGGAGGATACATGATGACAAATTATCTGATCCGGCAGGGGCATAGAAGAATTGCGTTTCTGGCAGATCAGCAGGAACCGGCAGGTGTTGACCGGGAGCGTTTGCTGGGATATCAGAAAGCACTTGAAGAGAATGGAATCATATTTCATGAGAGGGACTATGTCCCGATCAGCTTCAGAAAACAGACGAGACACACGCGGTTGTGGGAATTTTGTCAGGAGCGCCTGAATGAGTATACGGCACTGTTTTTCGCTTCGGATTTTTATGCAAGCGACGCAGTATTTATTTTTCAATCGCAGGGGATACGTGTCCCACAGGATATATCGGTGGTAGGATTTGATGATAACCTGTTTGCAGAGCACTGCCGTCCAATGCTTACGACTGTGCTGGTTTTTTATGTGTTGTGTCAGAAGTGGATTATTTCAGGTGTTGTGACAGGTGCAGTGAAGCAGTAAAAAGAAAGACAGGTGGGAAGAATGAAAAATGCATGGTGGAAAGAAGCAGTTATTTATCAGATTTATCCCAGAAGCTTTTGCGACAGCAATGGGGATGGAATTGGAGATATTGAGGGGATCATCAGCAAACTGGATTATTTGAAGCGTCTTGGCATTGACATAATCTGGCTTTCACCGATCTATGAATCTCCAAATGATGACAATGGATATGACATCAGTGATTATCAGAATATTATGAGAGAATTTGGTAATATGAAAGATTTCGACCGGCTGCTGGAGCAGGCACATATACGAAATATTCGGATTATTATGGATCTTGTAGTAAATCATACGTCTGATGAGCATCCATGGTTTATAGAAAGCAGAAAAAGCAAAGAAAATCCGTATCGTGATTTTTATATATGGAAAGAAGGAAAGGATGGCAGGGAACCTAATAACTGGGGATCGTGGTTTGGTGGAAGCGCATGGGAATATGATGATGCGACAGACATGTATTATCTGCATATTTTTTCTAAAAAACAGCCGGATCTGAATTGGGATAATGATAAGGTGCGGCAGAAAATATACGAGATGATGCGGTGGTGGCTGGAAAAAGGTGTGGATGGGTTCCGCATGGATGTTATCAGCCTGATTTCAAAGAACCCGGCATTCCAAGACGGGGAAATACATGGTTTGTACGGAGATCTGGTACCGTACTGTGCACATGGACCGCATGTGCATGAGTATTTAAAAGAGATGAATCGCGAGGTTCTCTCCAAATATGATATCATGACAGTCGGGGAAACATCATGTGTGACATTGGAGGAAGCAAAAAAATATGCGGGGGAAGACCGGCAGGAACTGAATATGGTATTTCAGTTTGAACATGTGGAACTTGGCAGTGGGATTTACGGGAAATGGAATGACCAGCCAATCGATCTTATAGCGTTAAAAAAGGTTTTCAAAAAGTGGGAAGAAGGTTTAGAGGGCATTGGGTGGAATGCCCTGTTCTGGAGTAACCATGATCAGCCGAGAGCCGTTTCACGTTATGGAAATGACGGGGAATATCGCGAGTATTCGGCAAAAATGCTGGGAGTATGCCTGCATTTGATGAAAGGAACGCCCTATATTTATCAGGGAGAAGAACTTGGAATGACAAATGCCGGATTTACAGATCTTTCAGATTACCGTGACCTGGAATCCATCAATGCTTACCATGAACTGGTGGAAGTGCAGGGGGTAGAGCCGGAGCAGATGATGCGTTATCTTGGAAAAGTAAGCCGTGATAATGCGAGGACACCAATGCAGTGGAATACAGAGACAAATGCCGGATTTACAACAGGAACGCCGTGGATCAGGGTAAATGAAAACTATAAAAAAATCAACGCTGCAGCACAGCTGAAAGACCCGGATTCTATTTATAATTTCTACCGGAGACTGATCCAAATCCGGCATGAGGAAGAGATTGTAGTCAGCGGAAGTTTTGAGATGCTGATGGAAGAGAGCGGACAGATTTTTGCATACCAGAGAGTATTGGATGATAAAAAGCTGGTGGTACTTTGTAATTTTACACCTAACCATGTGGCTTTTGACGGAGTGCCTAAGAAAGCGGAGATTATGATCGGAAATTACAAGAACGAAGGAGGAACCTACTTAAGACCTTATGAAGCGATCGCATATAAGGTGGAGGTGTGAACAGGCGCAGGTTGGATGCGGAATGCGGAAAAATGATTTATAGAAACCTTCAGGCTGGTATAATATGAATATACGAAGTCTGAAGGTTTTTATAACGAAGAGGAAAGCTAGGAGTGATCCGTAGATTTTAAAAAGTCCTGGAGAGTAGCTGCTTTTGCCTCATAATCGGATACGCCCAGGTCGTAAAGCTGCTGTTCCAAGGCTGCATTTTTGGAGAAAGTGCCGAGCGGCAGATGGCGGCTTGGCGCGAAAATCAGCGCACGCCCCTCTTTTTCCAGCTGGTTGGAAAGATCAATCGAGGCCTGATAATTGATATGGCGGTGGTCGATTCCTTCAATAGTTTTTGGATACTTGCGCAGCATGCGCTTGTAGATCGGCCGGTGTGCCTCCGGCTGCTTCACAAAATCGCGCGGATTTGACAGGATGATGACAACCTTGTCGCAGCCGTGTTCTAAGGCATGATGTACCGGAATAGAATCGGCAACACCGCCGTCGTAGTAGAAGTGTCCGTTGACATTGACCGGGCGGCAGAACGCAGGAAGCGCGCAGGTCGCCATGATGGTGCGGTAGTCGTCGCGCACGATGTCGAACTTGGAAAAATAGGCTGCCCTTCCGGTGAGGGCATCCGTTGCCGGCATATAAAATTCAGCCGGATTTTTCATGATGGCATCGTAGTCAATCGGGTCGGCACCATCCGAGTTGGTCAGCGTGCCGTAGATATACTGGAGACCGAACAGATTTCCGGTGCGAAGCAGGCTGCGGACAGAAAGATAGCGCGGATCGTCAAGATGTACGGTATAGAAACGCAGATTTCTGCCGCGCTGACCGGCAAGGTAGGAGAGCGTGTTGGCAGCTCCGGCAGAGACGCCGATACAATAGTCGAATGCGATAGAATCATCTAAAAACTTGTCCAGAATACCGGCGCTGTAAGCGCATTTCATACCGCCACCCTCGACAATCAGTCCTGTTTTTCCCATGTAGATCAAGATCCCTTCTGTTACATTTGTGCAACGCATTATAACACAAAAAAGAAAGAAATGCATCCTGAGATAGTCGACATCCAGAAACCTGATCTGGAAATTCGTGATTTCGACCAATAGACATTTGACGTAAGAATGATTTATAATATTTTACAGGCAGGCACTTCCCACAGAGGAGGTACTTGTATATGGGAGAAAGTTTTCAGAAACTGAATCTGACCAATGCATATTTGTTTGCAGCAGCCCTGCAGGACGAGGAGATCTGCAGAAATCTGCTGGAGATTGTCCTGAATAAGGAGATTCCACGCGTGAAGGCGCATGCGGAGCACACACTGTTTCTTGACAGCGATTTTAAGAGTGTGCGTTTCGATGTGTATGCATCCGGATGAAAAAATCCGTAATATTCATGAGAGAGTCAAATATCTAAAACGTGATCGAAAATTGGAGGCAGGCTATATGACGATGGAAGAGTATATCCGTGAGGAAGCGGAGCGAAGGGCAAAGCTGATGGCACCTTCGATAGCGGAATCAATGGCAGAGACGCTCGCGAAGCCAATGGCAGAGTCGATGGCGGAGACGCTTGCGGAGTCGCTTGCGAAGCCGATGGCGGAGTCACTTGCAGCGTCAAAAGTAGCACAGAGTATATTGTCATTAGCAGCCGAGCTTGGAACAATTCCGGCAGAACAGCAGCAGCGCATCGCAGGAGAACAGGATGATGAGACACTGGAAAAGTGGCTGAAACTTGCTGCGCGCTCAACAACTGTGGAAGAGTTCCTGTCTGGAATGTAGAGACGAGTCTGTCTCATTCTTAAGCGGCGGGTCTGCCGCTATTATCAACCAAACAATTTCGGGACGTGTCTGTCTATCTATTTCTGTTATGGGAAAGCACGGGAATGATCCGTGAAAAGATTTGAATAATTCCGTTGTTCATAATATAATGAAAAAACGGAGGATTTATTATGTCATTTGCACATTTACACGTCCATACAGAGTACAGTCTGCTGGACGGTTCCAATAAAATCAAAGAATATGTAAAACGAATCAAGGAACTTGGCATGACAGCGGGAGCCATCACGGATCACGGTGTCATGTTCGGCGTGATTGATTTTTATAAGGAAGCGAAGAAGGCAGGGATCAATCCGGTTTTGGGATGCGAGGTCTACGTGGCACCGAACTCCAGATTTGACCGGGAGATGTCCCATGGGGAGGATCGCTATTATCACCTAGTGCTGTTGGCGGAGAATAACCAGGGGTATCAGAATCTCATGAAGATTGTATCGAAGGGATTTGTGGAGGGATACTACTATAAACCGCGTGTCGATATGGAACTTTTAGAACAGTATCATGAGGGGCTGATTGCGTTGAGTGCCTGTCTGGCAGGTGAGGTGCAGCGTTATCTTGTCAGAGGTCTTTATGATGAGGCGAAGAAGACGGCGCAGCGCTATGAGGCATGCTTCGGTAAGGGCAATTATTTTTTAGAACTCCAGGATCACGGAATTCCGGATCAGAAGACAGTGAATGCCGGTCTGATGCGGCTTAGCCAGGAACTTGGTATTGAACTTGTCGCCACCAACGACGTGCACTATACCTATGCGGAGGACTGGGAGGCACATGATATCCTGCTGTGCCTGCAGACAGGGAAAAAGTTGTCCGATGAGAACCGGATGCGCTATGAGGGCGGACAGTATTATGTCAAATCCGAGGAGGAGATGCGCGCACTTTTTCCCTATGCCGCGCAGGCAATCGAGAATACCCAGAAGATTGCAGACCGGTGTCATGTGGAGATTGAATTCGGCGTGACGAAGCTGCCGCACTTTACAGTTCCGGACGGGTATGATTCCTGGACGTATCTGAACAAATTGTGTCATGAGGGACTGATCCAGCGTTATCCGGACCGCCATGACGAGCTGCTGCCGCAGCTTGATTATGAGCTTTCCGTTATCCAGAAGATGGGATATGTCGATTACTTTCTGATCGTGTGGGATTTTATCAATTATGCCAGAACGCATGGCATCCCGGTCGGACCGGGGCGTGGAAGCGCGGCGGGAAGTCTTGTCTCCTACACGACCGGTATCACCAATATTGATCCGATCCGGTATAATCTTCTGTTTGAGCGTTTTTTAAATCCGGAGCGTGTCACGATGCCGGATATTGATATTGATTTCTGCTATGAGAGACGAAGTGAGGTCATCGACTATGTAATCGGGAAATACGGCAAGGACTGCGTGACGCAGATCGTTACATTCGGTACGCTGGCTGCGCGCGGAGTCATCCGCGATGTGGGGCGTGTGATGGATCTGCCGTACAATTTCTGTGATACGATTGCGAAGAACATTCCAAACGAACTGAACATCACCATCGATAAGGCGCTTACCATGAATCCAGAGCTGCGCACCATGTACGAGACGGATGACACGGTGCATACACTCATCGATATGGCAAAACGTCTGGAAGGACTGCCGCGCCATACGTCCATGCATGCGGCGGGTGTCGTGATTTCACAGAAGGCGATGGATGAGTATGTACCGCTTTCCAGAGCTTCAGACGGCACGATTACCACGCAGTTCGTCATGACAACGATCGAGGAACTCGGTCTGTTAAAAATGGACTTCCTCGGACTTCGGACGCTTACCGTAATCAAAGATGCCGTTGCCCTTGTGGAGAAGAATCACGGTGTGCGGATCGACGTCGATCACATCGATTATAATGACAACAGCGATCCGGATGCGATCCAGATTGATTACGGCGACAAGAAGGTGCTGGATGCGATTGGAACCGGAAAATGCGAGGGCGTCTTCCAGCTTGAAAGTGCCGGGATGAAGAACTTCATGAAGGAGTTAAAGCCGCAGAGCCTCGAGGATGTCATTGCCGGAATCTCTCTGTACCGTCCGGGTCCTATGGATTTCATTCCAAAGTACATTAAGGGAAAAAACGAGCCGGAGAGCATAACATACACCTGCAAGGAACTGGAACCGATCCTGGAGCCGACGTACGGCTGTATCGTCTACCAGGAGCAGGTCATGCAGATCGTGCAGAATCTTGCCGGCTATTCCATGGGACAGGCGGATAACATCCGCCGTGCGATGAGTAAGAAAAAGCAGTATGTCATTGATGCGGAGCGCCACAATTTCGTTTACGGAAATGAGGAGCAGGGGATCAAGGGCTGTATTGCAAACGGAATCAGCGAGAAGGCGGCGAATGAGATCTACGATTCCATGGTGGATTTTGCCAAGTACGCTTTCAACAAATCCCATGCGGCGGCATACGCGGTGGTCGCATATCAGACGGCATATTTAAAATACTATTATCCAGTGGAATTTATGGCGGCGCTGATGACCTCCGTGATTGATAACCCGCGGAAGGTGGCGGAGTATATCTATACCTGCAGACAGATGGGAATCAAAGTGCTGGCTCCGGATATCAATGAGGGAGAGGGACGTTTTTCGGCGACAAAAGGCGGCATCCGCTACGGACTGTACGCGATCAAGAGCATCGGGCGCTCGGTGGTAGATGCGATCATTGCGGAGCGGAATCAGAACGGTTCCTACCGCACCCTGCAGAATTTTATAGAGCGGGTGTCGGACTCTGAGGTAAACAAGCGCACCGTCGAAAATCTCATCAAATCCGGCGCCTGCGACAGCTTAGACGGCAACAGACAGCAGATGATGATGGTGTACAATGCCCTGATGGATCAGCAGGTGCAGACGAAAAAGAAGTCGCTGGCGGGACAGATGAGCCTGTTTGATCTGGTGTCGGAGGAAGAGAAAAAAGCTTATGAGATCCAGTATCCGAACGTGGGAGAGTACAGCAAGGAGATCAAGCTCGGCTTCGAGAAGGAGGTCATCGGCATTTATCTGACCGGTCACCCGCTGGAGGAGTATGAGGAAAAATGGCGCAAAATTATATCGGCGGTGACGTCGGATTTCCTGCTGGACGAGGAGAGCGGCGGGGTCAGACTGAGGGATAACCAGAAGGTCGTCATCGGCGGAATGATTACGGAGAAGACCATCAAATATACAAAGAATAATAAGACGATGGCATTTCTCTCGCTCGAGGATCTGTTTGGCACGGTGGAGGTGATCGTATTCCCCGGCGAGTATGAGCGCTACCATACGCTGCTGAATGAGGATGAGAAGATATTTATCCGCGGACATGCCAACGTGGAGGAGGATAAAAACGCCAAGATCATCTGTGAACAGATCTGCACCTTTGCCGAGGCGGAAAACGGAATGCCGCAGGAGCAGCGAACCTATCGGCAGGGGAATGGCAGCCGGCGCGCTTACAGCGGGAATGCGGGCAGCAGTCCGGCATCCGCGGGAGGCGGTAAATCCGCGCAGGCTCCCACGCGGCGCGGCGATGAATTATGGCTTCAGTTTGAGACCAAGGAAGCGTTTGCGGAAAAGGAAAAAGAACTCTATGCCATGCTCCATGATTCGGATGGGAAAGACACGGTGGTGATCTATATTTCATCGGTCAAGGCGATGAAGCGGCTGCCCGAAAACTACAGTATCTGCATCGAACCGGAGATTGTGAACAATTTAACTAAGTTTTTGGGGGAAAATAACGTAAAAGTTGTCAAAAAGAGCATTGAAAAGAAACCATAAAGAGATTAAAATAAGGTAGATTAAATGGGTATATTATATGAGGAGGGAACGATAAATGGCGAAAGAGATAAACACCATTGGTGTACTCACGAGCGGCGGCGATGCCCCGGGTATGAACGCAGCAATCCGTGCAGTGGTTAGGGAAGCCATTGCCAAGGGTAAGAAAGTCAAGGGAATCAAGAGAGGTTATGCAGGACTTCTTCAGGAAGAGATTGTGGATATGGAAGCAAAAGACGTTTCCGATATCATCCAGCGCGGTGGTACTATTTTACAGACAGCACGCTGCATGGAGTTCAAGACACCGGAAGGTCAGCAGAGAGCAGCAGAGATCTGCAAGAAGCATGGAATCGACGGAATTATCGTTATCGGCGGTGACGGATCTTTCAGAGGTGCGCAGAAGCTGGCGGCACTCGGCATCAACACGATCGGTCTTCCGGGAACGATTGACCTTGATATTGCATGTACAGAGTATACCATCGGTTTTGATACAGCGGTGAACACCGCAATGGAAGCGATCGACAAGGTACGTGATACCTCTACTTCTCATGAGCGCTGCAGCATCATCGAGGTTATGGGTCGCGGTGCAGGTTATATTGCATTATGGTGCGGTATTGCGAACGGCGCAGAGGATATTCTGCTTCCGGAGAAGTATGATTACGATGAGCAGAAGATTGTAAACCATATCATCGAGAACCGTAAACGCGGCAAACAGCATCACATTATTGTCAATGCGGAGGGTATCGGACATTCTGCAAGCATGGCGAAGCGTATCGAGGCTGCAACCGGCGTTGAGACGCGTGCGACGATTCTGGGGCACATGCAGCGTGGAGGAAGCCCGACTTGTAAGGATCGTGTCTATGCATCCACGATGGGTGCGCTGGCAGTGGATCTGCTCTGCGAGGGCAAGAGCAACCGTGTCGTTGGTTATCGTCACGGCGATTTCGTGGATGACGACATCGATGCGGCACTTGCAATGCAGAAATGCATTCCGGAGTATCAGTATCAGATCAGCAAGAATCTTTCAATGTAAGATACATAACAGTATTTGGAACGATCATAAGACTCCATGGGCGGGAACTCATGGAGTTTTTTCCGCTTAGGGAACAAAAAGGAGCAGTCATGATTACGAGCAGCAGCAATCAGCAGATGAAAAATATTACGGCATTGATGAAAAAGGCAAAAGAGCGCAAAAGCCAGAACCTGTTTGTCGTGGAAGGCAGAAAGATGTTTGAGGAGGTTCCGCCGGAGTGGCTCTCTAAGGTTTATGTCTCCGAGCGATTTCTGGAGGAACCGGAAGCGGAGCAGCTGCTTGCGGGAAAGACCTATGAGGTCGTTGCCGATGCGGTATTTAAGAGCATTTCCGACACACAGACGCCGCAGGGGATCTTATGTCTGGTGCGTATGCCGCAGTATCCGCTTTCTGGTCTGCTGCGCGGGGACAGGACACATCTGCTGATCGTTGAGAGCATCCAGGATCCGGGGAATCTGGGAACCATGCTGCGGACCGGCGAGGGTGCGGGAATTACCGGCATCATTATGAACCGGACGACGGTGGATCTGTTTAATCCAAAGACCATCCGCTCTACGATGGGAAGTATTTACCGGGTACCCTACTATATTGCGGACGATCTGGCAGAGACGATCGGTGAATTAAAACGGCAGAAGGTTGGCATATACGCGGCGCATCTGAAGGGACAGATGCACTATGACGAACCGTCCTACTGCAAAGGGACGGCGTTTCTGATTGGGAACGAGGGGAACGGATTGTCCGATGAGATCGCGGGGCTGGCAGATAACTACGTGCGGATACCGATGGAGGGAAGTGTGGAATCCCTGAATGCGGCAGTATCCGCAGCATTGCTTATGTATGAGACCAACAGGCAGAGGAGAAGGAACGGAAAATGAGAATCTGGTTTAAGATGATGAAGAACAACCACTTGCTGCGGGACACGACGATCACGGATGAGTCCGATGAGACAAGGACGCACAAAGTCTTTCATGCGCTCGAGGAAGTGTGCTATGAATTTGATCTCGGAAAACCGATTTGGCTGGAGGCGAATGTGAATGAATTCAAGCGCCATGCCAAGACGCGCTTTACGCAGGATTCCTTTATCGAGCAGATTGATTTTGATTTTCTGGAAATGCAGGTTATCGAGGAGGATTAAGCTGCATAAGTTATGGAAGGAAATAAAGAACCGGTTTCAGCAGGCTGTGTTTCGATTTGCCTAATCCCCCCGGAATATGGTATAATGTACATAAGCAATGAGCAGTGCCAAAATCGTAACAGCAAAAATTGCCTGCTTGCAGAGCACATTTTCGCTGGCACGATTTTGATAGGGCGACTGCCCGGTAGTCCAAGAAATCTGTGATTTCTTGGACGTGTACTGCGAAATACGCGCCCGCGAGTCCGGGAAGCCGGAGGTTTTCCGGACTTTTGCCGGAGCGTATTGCAATAAATGATAAGGGGAGACATCTGGAGGGGGAACATATGGACAAGCCGGTTGCGTTAGGGGAAGTAACCCTGGGTGAAGGCGTAGATAGCTGGAACACCATTATTTTTCTTTATAACTCGGCACTCAAGGAAGTGAGAACAAAGGTCGAGATTTTAAATGACGAATTTCAACAGGTACATCAGTACAATCCGATTGAATATATCAAGTCGCGCATCAAAGCGCCGGAGAGCATTGTCAAAAAGTTAAAGCGGTATGGCTATGACTCCTCGATCGACAATATGGTGAATTACATCAACGACATTGCGGGAATCCGGATTGTCTGTTCTTTTACGTCGGATATTTACCGCCTTGCCGAAATGATCGGCAAGCAGAATGATCTCACGGTAATCTCCGTGAAGGACTATATCAGACATCCCAAGGAGAGCGGATATAAAAGCTATCACATGCTGGTGACGGTACCGATCTTTTTGTCGGACTGCATTATCGACACGAAGGTGGAGATTCAGATCCGGACGATGGCGATGGATTTCTGGGCGAGCCTCGAGCACAAGATCTACTATAAGTTTGAGGGAAATGCGCCGGATTACATCAGCAGGGATCTGCGCGAGTGTTCAGGAATCGTTTCCATGCTGGACGCAAAGATGCTCCAGCTCAATGAGGCAATTCTTGAGGCAAAGGCGGCACAGGAAGAGCAGGAGGGAGATACAGGTGCAGTATAATTATGATTTTGAGATCGCATCACTCTTAATTATGACAATTATATTACTGCACTTTGTATTCGTGCGCCAGTTTCCCGGGGAGAAGACACGGGTATTCGGCTGGCTTCTGTTTGTGTGTGAAGCAGAGTGTCTGATGAACATTCTATCATGTGTGGGATTAGCAAATGCAGCCTTCGTTCCGCAGCGTCTGAACGAGGTGCTGGCGTTTGCTTTTTTTGTGCTGGAGGGGGCTTCGTCATATCTGATTTACCGGTATTTTATGGCGGCATGTGCGCTCCGCGGCAGGGAGAGAACGGTATTTGCGGCTGCCGGCATGATTCCGTTTGCCGTGTTTCTTGTGTTGGTGGCAGTGACGCCGGTGACTGGATTTTTTTACTACTTCAGAGACAGCAGTTATTATCAGGGCGTCGGCGCGGATTACGGATATGCGTATATTGTGATCTTCTTTTTGTTGGGGCTTCTGATTGTCGTGCGGCAGCATAAATATACCACGCTTCGCACGAAGGTCATCGTGTGCGCCTACACGGCTGTGGCAGCCGCCATGATCGGGCTGCAATACTGGCACAGGGAGATGCTTTGCACCAGCGTCAGCAATACGGTCGTGCTCATAATGCTCTATCTGCAGATTCAGAATCCGGTGGTGTTTCTGGACACGACAACAGGAATCGGGAACGGGACGGCATTTGAATCGCAGCTTGAGGACCGGCTCCGCAGAAAGGGCGAGGGCTATGTGCTCACGATTCATTTGAGCAAGTTTTATCATATCCACACGATTCTGGGTACCGAGAACAGCAATGAACTGCTGCGCGAGATCGGGGCGTATCTGTATGATCTGTGTGGAAAATTTCATGTGTTTCACACGGCAGGAGATGCATTTACGGTGTTTGCAGACACCAAAGAGCAGTGTGAAAGGTTAAAATGTGAGATACAAAAGCGGTTTGAAAGTGACTGGGTGGTGCAGGAGAACCGCATTGCGCTGGATATGGAGATGGTGGTGCAGCACTATCCGACGGACTTTAAGGCGATGGCGGAATATTACGGAATGCGGGAGTTTTTGCTTGAAAATGCAGGAAAGTCCGGCGCGCAGGTCATTGTGGAGGCAGACGCGGATATGATCGCACAGTACCGCCGCCGCAGAAAAGTGGAGATTGCCGTGGCGAGGGCGATCCGGGAGAAGGGATTTCTGGTCTACTATCAGCCGGTATATTCCCTGAAGGAACGGCAGATTGTGTCCCTGGAAGCGCTGGTGCGGCTTAAGGATCCGGAATTGGGATTTATTTCGCCAGAGGAGTTTATTCCGCTTGCGGAGCGCGATGGCAATATCATCCATATCGGGGAACAGGTGCTGGAGCAGTGCTGCCGGTTTCTTTCAAAGCATGTGCTCTCGAACGGCTCGCTTGGAATCCGTACGATCCATGTGAACATTTCGATGGTGCAGTGTCTGCGCCAGAATCTGACTGAGACCATCCGGCCGGTGCTTGAGAGTTACCATATTCCGCCGTCCATGCTGACGCTGGAGGTGACGGAGCGCACGGCGATTGGCGCCCCGGAGCGGATGCTGTGGCATATGCATGAGCTGGGAAAAATGGGAGTGTCGTTTGCACTTGACGATTATGGAAGCGGAAATGCGAACTGTTCCTATCTGATCCGTTTTCCATTCCAGGAGATCAAGATTGACAAGGAGATCGTGTGGGCGTCGTTCCACGACAAGGCGGCGCGCATCGTGCTTGAAAATGAGATTCACACCATCAAACAGCTGGGGATTCCGCTGATTATCGAGGGAATCGAAGAGCGGGAGCAGAGCGAAGCGATGGAACAGCTTGGTGTGGAATGTATTCAGGGATACTATTACGGCAGACCTCTGCCGGAACAGGAGTGCCTGCGGTATATCCGCACGTTTCAGGAGAAAGCGCAAAACGACAGGCAGCAGGCGGCTGTTCCAGGAGAAAAGCAGAGGGAAGCAGGACGGTAAGAGCCATTTGAGTCATACAGAAATAGGAAAGAAAGAGAAGAGACATGAATATTATTAACGCGGAGAATTTAACGAAATCATACACAGAGAGGAAGCTTTTGGACAAAGCTTCCTTTTATCTGCAGGAGGGAGAAAAAGTCGGGGTAATCGGTATCAACGGGACGGGAAAGTCCACCCTGTTAAAAATCATTGCGGGGCTGGAGGAACCGGATGAAGGCCAGGTGACCTGCGCCAACCATATCGTGGTAAGATACCTGCCGCAGAATCCGGTGTTCGATCCGGAGATGACGGTACTTGACAGTGTGCTGACACAGTGTGTCTTAAATTTTGTCGGCAGCGGGAGGACAGAGCGCACCGATGCAGACGCGCATGCACAGGAACAGAAATGGAGCCTTGAGAGCGATGCAAAAAGCATGATGACGCGCCTCGGCATTACCGATTTTACACAGAAAACCGGAGAACTTTCCGGTGGACAGAGAAAACGTCTGGCACTTGTGGCAGCGCTTCTGGTGCCGTGTGATGTGCTGATTTTAGACGAGCCGACGAACCATCTGGATTCGGCAATGGCGGACTGGCTGGAAAATTATCTGAAAAAATGGCGCGGTGCGCTGGTGATGATCACGCATGACCGCTATTTTCTTGACAGCGTCTGCAACCGTATTGTCGAGGTGGACAAGGGGGCAATCTACAGCTATGAGACGAATTATTCCGGCTATCTGGAGCGGAAGGCGGAGCGGGAGGAGAGCGCCGAGGCGAGTGAGCGCAAGCGTCAGTCTGTACTGCGGAAGGAACTGGAATGGGTCAGACGGGGGGCAAAAGCGCGCACAACCAAGCAGAAGGGGCGCTTGCAGCGCTATGAGGAACTCAAGAATCAGAAGGCGCCGGAGCGCGACAGCCAGGTGGAGATGAGTTCCGTCTATTCCAGAATGGGAAAAACCACGATCGAGTTGGATCACATTACCAAGGGATATGACGGGCGGACGCTGCTGCGGAATTTTTCCTATATTTTTCTGAAAGGGGACCGGATCGGATTCATCGGGGCAAACGGAAGCGGCAAGACGACCCTGATGAAGATGATTGCGGGGCGCATCAAACCGGATGCGGGCACGATCACAGTCGGGGCAACGATCAAGATCGGCTACTATACGCAGGAGATTGAGACGGGCCGCGAAGCGGGAATCGCCTACATGGACCCGGAGGAAAAAGTGATTGATTATATCCGGAACACGGCGGAATACGTGCGGACAACGGACGGTCTGGTCTCGGCATCCAACATGCTCGAGCGTTTTTTGTTCCCGGCAGCGCAGCAGTACAGTCCGATCGGAAAGCTTTCCGGCGGTGAGCGGCGCAGATTAAATCTGCTGCGCGTGCTGATGGAGGCGCCGAATGTGCTGATTTTAGACGAGCCGACGAACGATCTGGATACGCAGACTCTCGCGATCCTGGAAGACTACCTGGACAGCTACGAAGGAATCGTGATTGTGGTATCGCATGACCGGTATTTTCTCGACCGCGTGGTGCGCCGCATTTTCGCTTTTGAGGGAAACGGAGAGATCCGGCAGTATGAGGGCGGTTATACAGATTATGTCAACCGGCTGGCAGAGGAAGGCAGAAAACCGGGCGGGACGGTGGAAGTTCAGGAGGCAGCAGTGTGCAGTGCTTTGGCGGCGGAAGGCGCACAGGATGGCGGCGTGACTGGGACGTCCGGGCAGGATGCAGCAGAGCAGGCGGATTCCAGAAACACCTGGAAACGTGAGAAGAAGCTGAAATTCAGTTATAAGGAACAGAGGGAATACGAGACGATCGAGGACGACATTGCGAACCTGGAAGCAAAAGTGGAGCAGCTGGATGCCGACATGGCGGAAAATGCCACGAACTCAGTGAAGCTTGGGGAACTTCTGGCGGAAAAGGAAGCGGCAGAACAGGCGCTCGAGGAAAAGATGGAGCGCTGGGAGTATCTGGAAGAACTGGCGGCAAAGATTGCAGAGCAGGAATGAAGAATATAACGTTTCATTTTACAAAGCCGTCTTTTTTCTTTCTATTCGCTGCAGTGCGTTAAACCAGCTCTGCGGCAGACCGAAGCCAAAGACAATTCCCAGCACGATGGCACCCGCCACCTTGATGGTTTCCATGCCGTAGTTGGAGAATTGCGGCATATCGTTCATGATGAAATAGTAGGACGTATAGTAAATACCTGCGCCGGGAACCAGCGGGAAAATACCGGCGATCAGGTAAATGGTCACCGGATTTCTGCGGACCGCGGACAGAATACGGGAAAATACGGTGAGCGCGAAAGTGGCGGTCAGATTCGCAAGCACCGTGCCCATATCGCCGTTTAAGCCGATCACATAGACGACCCAGCCGATGGCACCGGTCAGACCGCAGAAAAACAGTTCCTTTTTCGGCGCGCCAAACAGTTCCGCAAAAGAGAGTGTGGCAAACAAACTCACAATAAACTGGATAATCATAACAGCGCTGTACCTCCCATTGCAAAATGATAGATCGTAATGACGGTGCCGACGCCGACAGCGATACAAAATGCGGTCAGGATGGCGTCAATCATGTGAATGGCACCGGACAGATAATCTCCGTTAAAAAAGTCGCGGATCGACGTAGTGAGCGCGATTCCGGGGACGAGCGGCATGATGTCTCCGATGATGACCTTATCGTAGAGGATGGGGGTACCAAAGGAGAGCACAATCAGCGACAGCAGCGTTACGAATGCACTTCCCAGGATATTCGTGATAAACTTGGAATTCTTATGGCGCTTTAAGGCAAACAGAAATACCTGCAGCAGCATGCCGATAAAAAAGCTGACGATGCTGTCCAGGGCTGTACCCCCGAAAAGATAGGAAAAACAGCCACAGCCAAGTCCACAGAAGAAGATGTGGACGACAGGTTTACCGAACGAAATATTTTTACATCTTTCCAGACGGTCCCAGGCGTCGATCAGCGAACATTCGTGGGAACAGATCTCGCGGGAAAGCTGGTTTAATGCAGCGATGCGCCCGAGATGCGTGGTGCCGAGCGGAATGTGTCGGATCATGCTGCAGGCATCCTCGCGATCCTCGTTTGCGCTCGCAAAGATCCCGTTGGAGAGCACGTAAACGTCGTAATTTTCAATTTCGTATGCCTTAAGAATGTGCATGACCGTGTCCTCGACGCGGTAGACTTCGGCACCGTTCCGAAGCAGTGCATCGCCGATTTCCACGGCAAGCGCGAGGATTTCCTTGGTAACAGCCATTGGGGTGTCCGCCTTTCTGATAATAAAATGTCCATATGAAAAAGTAACACGTTTTTATAAAAAAAGCAATCTGGTACTTTTGTCTGTTTTTCTGTACATAATATCTGCGGGGACAGGCATAATAATGCATAAATCATGCAAGTGATGTCAGAACAGACAGGAGGACAACAGAATGAATTGCAAAAAATACAGGGCATGTCTTGTGGGAGTGCTGGCAGCCGCGCTGATCTGTGGGGCGCTTTTATATCTGAAATACGGGAGAGAGGGCGAGATACCGGTGGACGGCGTGCTGGTGGAGCGGAATTCTTCATGGGAAGCGGGAACTGCGGCATGAGTGCAAAGAGCGAGACATTGTATGTAAAGATTGACCAGAATACGATTGTGACAGACCGGCATGTGACGCTGGGGGACATTGCAAAAATGGAGTGTCCGGATGCGTCCATTGTGCGCCGCCTGAAGCAGAAGAAAATCTATACATTTGCGGAGGCGGTGAATCCGCGCAAACAGAAGAACCAGATGAAGGTTTTTTCCATATTAAAGATCGTCGAACTGATTCATGAGGAATATCCGAATGTGGACATCAGCAATGAGGGAGAGAAGGATTTTATCATTGAATACATTCCCAATCCCGAGAAACCGAAGTGGATCAATGCGTTAAAGACCGTCGCGCTCTGCGTGGTCATTTTTTTCGGGGCGGCGTTCACGATTATGGCGTTCAACAACGATGTATCCGTGGGAGATGTCTTTTCCAAATTCTATCGGCAGGTGATGGGAAAGGAGTCAAGCGGCGTGACAGAACTTGAAATCTGTTACAGCATCGGACTTGCCATTGGCATTACGCTGTTTTTCAATCATGTGGGCAGTAAGAAGATCACGCCGGATCCGACGCCGATGCAGGTGGAGATGCGCAAATATGAGAAGGACATAGATACTACATTCATAGAGAACGCGGAGAGAAAGGGACACAGCATCGATGTTAATTGAGCATATATTTTTGGGCTTCTGCGGGCTTGCCGCGGGACTTGCCGTCTCTGCGGGAACATTTGCGTTTCTGATCGTCATCGGTGTGATCCCGCGCATGATTGGAAAATGCAACCGTGCGGCAGAGACACTGCATTTTGAGAATGCCGTGATTTTGGGAGGAATCTGCGGCAATCTGGCGTCGGTTTTTTTACAGATTCGGATTCCGTTCGGACCGCTGCTTCTGTGCGCGTTCGGCATCTCGGCAGGGATTTTTGTCGGAAGCATTGCGGTGGCGCTTGCGGAGATTTTGAATACGTTTCCGATCACATTCCGGCGCATGGGCTTAAAGGCCGGACTCTTCTGGGTCATGCTCGCGATGGCGGCAGGAAAAGTGGCAGGATCGCTGTACTATTTCCTTGGAAATTTTAAGGCACAGTAGTACAATGATGGGAGATTGTTTTTTACGGAGGAAAATTATGGTACCATCCATCGCACGCCAGAGCGTGATTATCAAGTGCAATATGCAGAAGTCAATTCTGACAGGAAATTATGAATTTTATTATGCTGCGGGACTTATCGCCAACCTTTCCGGAGTTGAGATCCCGGAGGACATCAAGCCGGAGGAACTGCTCGCGCTTCTGTCGGAGAAGATACCGACGCTGACACCAGCGGATGAGAAGGAAAAGTATCTGTTCGGGATGGTGGCGGACTACCGTCCCGAAGATGTATATGATGAGCAGATGCGGGAACTTTTAGACTGGGGACGCACTGAAAAATATCTCTGGACGGTCACATTGCCGGATGACTGGCAGAACGCATAAAGGTAGAGCAGCATAGCATCACAGAGGAAAAAGGCTGGAAGGAGCGGTCGGAGGAATAGAAATAAATAAAATGCGCATACTGACAAAAAAGACGGAGGTTGCGCAGTGGATAAGGAAAAAGAACGTTTACAAAAAAAATACAATGATTATGTGAAGCAGGTGACGCCCACCCATAATCTCTGGTGGAATATGGCGAAGGCGTTTGTGACAGGCGGGATCATCTGCTGCATCGGGCAGTTCATTCTGAATGTGTGTGGGAATTACGGACTGGATCAGAAGACATCCGGAAGCTGGTGCTCTATGCTGCTCATTCTGCTGTCTGTACTGCTCACCGGTCTGAATCTGTACCCTTCGATTGCAAACTGGGGAGGCGCGGGCGCGCTGGTGCCAATTACCGGATTTGCAAATGGTGTGGCCGCGCCCGCCATAGAGTTCCAGAAAGAAGGACAGGTTTTCGGAATTGGCTGCAAGATCTTTACGATTGCCGGGCCGGTCATTTTATACGGAATATTTTCAAGCTGGGTGCTTGGACTCATCTATTGGGGATTAAAATGGTGGGGAATGGTGTAGTGCCTTTTCCGTGCGGGTCTGGAAGAGGAAAAACATTCTCCCAGACCCGAAATATTGTGATTTTCGGGTCTGAGAGAGGAAAAACGCCGTTCCAGACCCGAGAAGTGGACGAAAAGAAGGAAAAAGAAGAGAAAAAAGAAGCCACCCGGGTCTGGAAGAGGAAAAACGTTCTCCCAGACCCGAAATATTGTGATTTTCGGGTCTGAGAGAGGAAAAACACCGTTCCAGACCCGCGCCGGGCGAAATTAAAAGAAACGGCAGTGGAAGAGAGAAGCACGGATTCAGACCGCGGAATCCAGAAAATAGTAGGAAATCAGATGCTCAATCATGCCGGCGTTTAAGGGATATGCTTTGGTCTCGTACGTGGTGATCAGATGAACGGATGGAATGATGCCGTTTGCGGCATAGAGAGAAAGCTTCGAGCCGGCGTTTTTTGCGTAGGCGGGATCGTCCATCAGACCAAAATGCTCCCAGTAGTAGAGTGCGCCGGTTCCGGGATGACGTATGGTGAAATCCGGAAACAGAGTGACACCGCCAAGGGAGAGCGCACATTCGTAGCGGTAAGGAATGGCGTTTAGGTGGAGCAGCATGGCAATCATGGCTTCCGATTTGGAACGCACCCTCTCGCCGGAGACGGTTTTGTGAAGCAGCTGCTCGGGATGGAGCGGATTGCGTTCGTAGGAAGCGGCAGACCATTCGACAGCGGAACGAGTCAAAATATTCGGGATATCCGAAACATTCGAGATGTCTGGAATATTTTTTGAGGTGGAAGAATAAGAACGAAGCAGATCTTCACAGGCGGGATCAGAGAGAAGATGTGGATCATCGGAAGAGAGGCTGCCCGCGGGGGAGTATTTTAAATAGGCAGTGATTGCTGCCTGCTCCTGCAAGAGTATTTGCTCCTGTTGCTGCAGATACTTTTTCAGCGCAAGCTGTTCGGCGAGAGTGCGGTTCGCTTTCGGAATATAGGTCTTGGAGTGACCGTCGCCCTGATACCATTTGACGGTGGTTCTGTTGCGGGAGCAGATAAGTTTTCCGGGAGGAAGCTTCTGAAGCTGGTTCTGGATGGTACGAAGTTCCTGCCCGTTGCGGTCGCGGGCAGTGAGGATTTGTGTGTGTAAAGGTGTCATGGTATTCTCCTGTTCTATAGATGGTGTGTGTTAAGAGGATCCGGTATACTTTTATGTGCTAAAAATGCCCGCTGCTGTTTTAAGTGCAGGTGGAAAAGGAGCGTTGGCATATAATGAGAAAAGATTATGAATTTGGTATCGCTGGGGTGATCTGGGTGAAAAGTGTCTGCAATCGAATGAACAAATTCATGGAAGAACATAGAGTAAAATGGTTATGATATAATGAATCTTGACAGATTCATATTGTGCGCAGAAAACAACGCAAAAAGATGTTATACTGGTTTTTATTAAACCATACTACAAAAGAAAAGTAAAGCGAACAACCGAAAAAGATACCATCTCATATCAATCAGGGAAACAGTGCATTCCGCCGCCCTGCAGCCCATGGCTTGACATGCGGTTCACTCCGGTTGTAAGATAAGAAACAATGAGTACGAAAAAGAACTGTGGGGAAAAGTAAATGTCAGTTACAAAACAATTTGTCAGGTATGTCACACAGAATATATTCGGAATGTTAGGTATCTCCTGTTATATCATCGCTGATACCTTTTTTATTGCGAAGGCGGCGGGAACGGACGGAATCACGGTCTTAAATCTGGTGCTTCCGATCTACAATCTGATTTTTGCGATCGGTTCGATGATCGGCGTCGGTTCTGCGACGCGCTTTACGATCTTAAGGGCGCAGGGCGAGGAGCGGGCGCACGGCTATTTTTCCAATGCCATCTGCTTTGTGTGGATGATTGGAATTTTGTTTACACTTGCGGGCGTTTTTATCCCGGATAAAATCATCGCGCTGATGGGCGGCGATGCGGGAATTGTGGCGCTTGGAACCGGGTATACGAGGATTTTTCTGTTGTTTACGCCGTTTTTCATGATGAACTACGTCATCATGGCATTTGTGCGCAACGATAACCAGCCGTCCTTAGCGATGGCAGGAACCCTCGCGGGAAGTTTTTCCAACATCCTGTTTGACTATATTTTTATGTTTCCGCTCGGCATGGGGTTAGAGGGAGCGGCGCTCGCTACGGCGGCATCACCGATCATCAGCATTCTGATCTGCAGCGCGCATTTCTTTGGAAAAAAGAATACTGTGCGGTTCCGGCTGCACGCGCCGTCCATCGCCCAGTTATTCGGGGCGTGTCAGCTTGGCGTCCCGGCATTTGTGGGGGAGATTTCTTCCGGAGTCATCACGACCGTGTTCAATTTCCTGATTCTCGGTCTTGTGGGAAATATCGGTGTGGCGGCTTACGGAGTGATCGCGAACTTTGCGCTTGTGGCAATGGCAATCTTTAATGGAGTGTCACAGGGAGCGCAGCCGATCGTGAGTGACTGCTACGGAAAAGGAGATGTGAAATCTGTCCGGAAAATACGAAATCTCGGACTTGTCACGGCTTTGGGCATCGCGGTAGTGCTCGTCGGAGCCGTCTATGGATTTACGGATTCTCTGGTAAGCCTGTTTAACAGTGAACATTCTGCGGAACTGGCAGAGTATGCTCACACGGGAATGCGTCTTTACTTCATCGGCTTCCTGTTTGCCGGAATCAATATTGTGGGGGCGGGATTTTTAAGCGCGACAGAACGTGCGCGGGAATCGTTTGTGACATCGATCATGAGAGGATTTGTCTGCATTATCGGCTGCTCGCTACTTTTTGCCGCAGTATTTGGCATCAATGGCGTGTGGCTGTCGTTCCCGGCATCCGAGCTTCTCACAGCCATCGTGATGGCTGTGGTGCTCGTGCGGGATAACCGCAGACTTTAGATAAAACCGAAATGTTCCAGCGCAAGGCGGATGCCGTCTTCGCTGGCACATTTTGTTACATAGGACACCTTGTCAAAAAGCGTGGCAGGAGAGGCGTTGCCCATGGCGACACTGTTTGTCAAAGCAGTGAGCATGGGAAGGTCGTTGTTGCTGTCGCCGAAGGCATAGGCGTCCTTTTTGTCTATCCGGTAATAATCAAGCACATAGTTAAGACCGGTGGCTTTGGAGTAGCCGAGCGGAACGAATTCGCGGAAATTGCCGCTCCGGTCAATGCACTCAAAATAGCGGTCACTTGTGGTACGGAAACCGGCAAGCTGCTCGGGGTGCTCAAACCATAGGACAAACTTATCACAGAAAAAATTAGGATTCTCAAGGTGCTCCGGCATCTCATAGCCGCGTTCTTCAAACGCCTCATACTGCCGTCTGGCATCCGGGTGCCGGAGCGGTCTTGCCAGATCAAAAGCAACCTCTTTCCTGGATTCAAACAGGATATCGATATCCCACTCCCTGGCTGCGAGAAGCAGCTTCATTACAGTCTCGTGCGTCTGTGCGACATGAAGGATTTCGGCACCGTCGCAGTAGATATCTGTGCCGCAGCCGCAGACAAAGCCGTCAAAACCCACATCACGGAAACGCTGTTCCACATTTTGAAAACAGCGCCCGGTATTGATGAACATCAGATTCCCGTTTGCCCGCGCCGCCCGTATGGCGTAGACGGCACTTTCCGGAATCGAACCGTCAATCTCGGAAGTCAGTGTTCCGTCGATATCAAAAAAAGCAATTTTCTTCATGAATAATCTCCAATGTAACAGATCTATAGAAACGGAAGTATTGTAATACTTTTTACCTAATCTGTCAAAGGAGGCGCCATGTCCGCCCCGAAACACAGATATTTAACGGTTCCGTCACATAACCGTCACATTACATTCAGCTGCCCTTTAGAAAGCGATGCTATCCTTACCGTGAAACATGAGAGAGGATGAAATGCCGGAAGGGAAAGGATGAAACAATGAAAATGACGTGGGTACACAAACTCCTGGGAAAACATTCCAAAAAATTTTACGGAATACTTGCCGGGATTCTGACTGCCGCAGTTGCGGGAAGCGGAGTCGGCTATCATGTGATAGCGGCTTCGGGCACAGCGGATCAGACGGAGGAGGACACACAGATAGATGAGACAGACGAAGACGGCAGCTTTTCCGGGACAGGAACCACACAGGTGAAAACAGAGAGCCAGCTTCCTGATTTTTCTGTGAATGCGGTGACCATGACGGTGGAAGAAGTCTACGTGGAAGCGGGAAGCACTGTGGCGGAGGGCGACGCCTTATTCAAGATCGACGACGAGAGCATGGCGGATGCAAAAGCGTACTACGAGGATGCCATTTCGGATGCGAAAACTGCACTGCAATCCGCACAGATCAATTTTGAGAGCGGCGTGCTGGAGGCGGAAAGCGAGCTTTCCTCCACAAAACTTGCAGCGGACACCGCGCAGGATACTTATGATGCGGCAGTCAGCGAGCTGTCGGTAAAGACCAGCGAGGCGCAGGAAGCGTACGATGAGGCGGTGGAGGAGATCTCCGATTATCAGGATGCCATCGACAACGGCACCTACTACACACAGGTCGGGATCAATGAAAAACAGGCGGCAGTCGATACGGCGCAGGCGACGCTCACGGAAAAGCAGACGCAGCTTTCCAATGCACAGAGCAGCAGCCAGGCGGCAAAAGAGACATACGCCGCGGATATGGCGAATCTGAAAACACAGATTGAAGCCGGAGCGTCCTACACGGATCTTGCGGCGCTGGCAGATCAGCTGGCTGCGGATTATACCGCCGTGCAGGAGGCAGCCGACGCCCTGTCGCAGAGCCAGACAGAGGCGGAGAGCGCAAACAGTGCACTGCAGCTAGCCAATCAGACATTCCAGAAAGCGGTTGAGGAATATAACACGAAGGTGACAGAGGCAAATGAGAAAATTGCGGAGCTGACAGATGAGCTGGAGAAACTGAGTGACGCCTGCGACGAGGCGGAGCGCAATGAGACGACAGCGCAGCCGGCGCTTTTGCAGCAGTATGAAGAGGCGGTTCTGGAGGGAAAATATGCAGATACCGAGTATGAAGCTTCGCTGGAAACCTTGCAGAGTGCTGTGGACGAAGCGCAGGATACATTGGATGAGCTGAAGGAACAGCAGAGCGCACTCTTAGCGATCGAGGACGGCGTTGTATGTGCGGACCGTGACGGAACGCTTGCATCGGTGACTTACGAGGCGGGAGATACCCTGATTAAAAATACCGCATTTGCAAGCTATTACGATCTGGATACGATTCTGATTTCTGTGGAGGTATCACAGAACGATATTGCAAAACTTGCGGTCGGCGACACCGTGCAGGTACAGATCAGTGGAAGCAGAATGGGAGCAATCGACGGAACCGTCTATTCCATCGCATCGGAAAAAACATCCGGCGGAAGCATGTCCAATGTGACGTATGCGGTCATTGTTGCCGTGGACAATACAGATGGCACACTTACTACTGGCGTACAGGCAACGGTGAAGTTTGAAACACAGGCGACTGGAGCCACAGAAATGGAAGAGACTAAGACCGCAGGAAAAACCGAGACGATCGGAGCGTCTGAGACAGAGGAAGCAGGAGGAAAGACAGAATGAAGAAGAAAAAGCTTTGGCTGGTGACCGGAGTGGCTGCGGCGGCAGTGCTTGCCGCAGGAACCGTCACCTTTGCATATCAGTCGGGAAGTGACAGTGAAGAGCAGACCGTATATAAGGAAGTAACCGTGGAGAAAGGAAATCTGACGGCGGGCGTGACGGAGAGCGGCAGTGTAACGATCGGCACGCTGGATCAGACTCTTGATTTTTCAGAGGATTCTTCCTCTGCAAGCACGCAGAACAACTCGTCCGCGCAGAACAGTGCGGGAGGAAATGCGACTTCGTCCACCAGCACGGCATCGACCCTTGAGGTGGAAATGGTCTACGTTACCGCAGGGCAGTCGGTCGAGGAGGGAGATCCCATCTTAAAGCTCACGGAGGAGAGCGTGGCATCCTACAAAAAAGATCTTGAGGAAGCGGTGACGGAGGCGAAGACAGCCGTCAGCGAGGCGGGCTTAAGTGCAGAAAAGCAAAAAGTATCGGCAAGTTACTCCTACAATCTGAGCACGGCGGAGGGATCTGTTGCACAGGAGACCTACGAAGCTGCCATAAAGCAGCTGCAGGAGGCTGTGGATGACGCGCAGGAAGCGGTGGATACGTCGGCGTCCCTGATCAATTACTATCAGGAGCAGATCGATGCGGGCGTGGACTTAAGCGCATCGCTTACCGAGGAGCAGGAAAATTACGACAAACTGTACACAAAGCTTGTGGCAGCGAAAAACAACTATACCACGAAGTCCATTGAGGCGGAGAAAACGTTGAAAGAAGCAGAACTCTCGGCAAAAAATGCATCCAGTCAGTACAGTGTGGATGTCTCCGGGGCGGACAATGACATTACCGATGCAAAAGATACGCTGTCCGACGCGGAGGAGGCACTTGAGGAATTTGAGACAGCCATCGGGGATGACGGTACGATCTATGCGGAGTATACGGGAACCATTACCGATCTGGAGTACGAGGAAGGGGATACCATCTCTTCCGGCGCAACGGTTGCCACTTTTTCCAATACGGATGCGGTGACGATCACCGTCTCCGTGTCGGAGGAGGACATCACGAATATTGCAGTCGGAGATGTCGTGGAGATCGAGCTGTCTGCCTATGAGGATCAGACGTTTGCGGGGGAGGTGGAGAGCATTGACACTTCATCTTCCAGCGGTTCCTCCACGGTGTCTTACAATGTGACTGCCGCGTTTACCGGGGACATCACTGGAATATACACGGACATGACAGGAAACGTCACATTTATCAGCAGGCAGGTGACGGATGTGCTATATGTATCCAACAAGGCGGTCCAGTCGGACGGAACGACATCCTATGTCAAGGTGAAGGATGCGGACGGAACGATCCGCATGGTGGATGTGGAGACGGGATTTTCTGACGGGGTCAACGTGGAAATCACGTCCGGGCTCACGGAAGGTGAAACTGTGCTGATAGAAAGTCAGGTGACAGAATGAAGCCAAAAGAATTATTGAGACTGGTCTGGATCAATATCACACAGAACAAATTTAAGGTGATCATGACCTCGATCGGCATTATCGTTGGTGCGGCCACCATCGTGATGGTCATTGCCATTGGTAAAGGCGGTCAGGCGGACGTGGCAGACCAGTTTAAAAACTTAAATGCCGGTGCGGTGGACATTTCCTATGACGGCGGGACAGATTTTGGCGGCGGAGGAAGCAGCGATGATTCGGATTCCGACATGGCAATGATGGCGCCGGGTGGCGGCGGAGGCTTTGGCGGCGGTTTTGGCGGAGCACCCTCCGGCGATATGGGAGGCGGTTCCTTATCGGGAGGCGAGGCGCCGGGCGGATCACCGGGGGGAGAGATGCCTTCCGGTGACGGCGGCGGTATGCCGGATATGGGAAGCTTTTTCGGCGGACAGAGCGATATGGAAGACCGCATGAATCAGGAAAATATCACGCTGAGCGAGGATGATGTGGATGACATCGAAACATTTGCGTCCGGCATCTCGGCAGCGACCATTTCCTACACCACAAAATCCAGTGTGGATGGCGGAGATCTCGATGAAGCCGATACCTATACCATCGCAGGAGTGAAAAGTAACTACGAGACGATCAGTAACCTCTCCCTCGCGGTCGGAAGCTTTATCACCGACGATGATGATGAGAACAAAGAAAAAGTCTGCGTGCTCGGCGCAAGCGTTGCCGAAGAGATTTTCGGCAGTGCCATTGAGGCATACGGAAGCGTGATCTATATCGACGACCGGCTTTATGTGGTAAACGGTGTGCTGGAAAGCATGGGAACGGTCGCGTCCGGTATCAGCCCGGATGATTCCATTTTTATCCCTTATGCGACCGGTGTGAAATATCTGGTCGGATCATCGGTCAGCCCGACGATCACGGTGCTGGCGGCAGATGTGAATAATGTAGAAGGCGTGATCGAGGAAGTGACAGAAGTGCTTGCCACCAGTTACCCGAACGCTGAGTTCACATTTGAGGATGCAGGAAGCAAGATGGAGGCGGCGGAGGCTTCCAACCAGATTCTGACGATGCTTCTCATTGCGATGGCGGCGATCGTCTTCGTGGTCGGTGGAATCGGCATTATGAACGTATTGTTTGTATCTGTAAAAGAGCGGACCAATGAGATCGGTATCTTAAAAGCGATCGGCTGTTCCAAGCGGGACATTCTGCTGGAGTTCCTCGCGGAGGCGGCGGCAATCAGTCTCATCGGTGGTGTGCTGGGGAATCTGGCATCGCTGGCTGTGGCGCCGATTGTACAGTACCTCGGCGTCCGTGTGGAACTGTCGGCGTTAGCATTTTTGATTGCGCTTGTGTTTGCGGTGGGAACAGGAACGATCTTCGGATTTTATCCGGCTTATAAGGCGTCCAATCTGGTTCCAGTGGAGGCACTTGGCGCAGAATAAATAATTGAAAAGAGGTTTGGCATGATAAAGAAGAAAGCGGTGGCGGGCGGCATTGTGGCGCTTGCAGCAGTGCTCGGCGGCGGAGGCATTTTCGCATGGACCCGCAGGACGGCAGACACGGAGACACTGGCGGATAATCAGAAATATGTGTATGCCTATGTGACCAGCATCGAGGGAAATGAATTGACATATATGGAAGTCGATGAATCGGTGGTGGAGGCATATCTTGCAAGCAGCACGGAAGACACCGAGAATACAGAAAAAGGCGGAGATGGCTCGGGAGCACCAGGGGAAAGTGATGGTTCAGGGGCGCCGGGAGGAAGTGATACCGCAGGAGCGCCAGAAGATGGCTCGGGAGCGCCAGGAGGAAGTGATGGTTCAGGGGCGCCGGGAGATGGCTCGGGGGCGCCTGGCAGGATGTCGCAGGGAACTTCCGGAACAAATGATAGCACGGAGATGTCGGACGGGATGACGCAGGAAGAAAATGGCGACATGCCGGGCGATGCAACATCGGACGGAACAGGAAGTAACGGTGGAGGAGCACCGGGCGGAAATGGCGGCATGAGTGGTAAAAGTGTGACAACATTGATTCCGGTCAGCACGGTGGTGCACACCACGGCAGGTACCGAGACGACGTTTCAGCGGCTGGCGGCTGGCGATCTGCTGAAGCTTCTGATAGAGACCAGCGAAGACGGTGAGGAGGTTATTATAGAGATATGGATGCAGTGATGGATATGGAGCCGGCGATCTGCGCGGTCACAAAAGCAGAAAGTATAGAAAATACAGACGTAATCACAATGAGAAATATCAACAAATCATACCGCATGGGAACGCAGTCCCTCCATGTGCTCAAAGATGTGTCGCTGACCGTAAAGCAGGGAGAATATCTTGCCATTTTGGGTCCTTCCGGTTCCGGAAAAAGTACGCTCATGAATATCATCGGGTGCATGGATGTGATGGACAGCGGAAACTATCTGCTGGATGGCGTGGCAATCGAACAGGCGAAGGAAAAGGAACTGGTAAAAATCCGGAATCAGAAAATAGGTTTCATTTTTCAGAAATATCATCTGATTCCGACCTACAACGTGCTGCAGAATATCGTTATGCCGCTTCTGATGCGCGGAATGGGGCTTGCGGAAGCGCAGGAGACGAGTATGGATACGATTGACATGCTCGGGCTCTCACAGCGTATCGGACATAAGCCCAATGAACTTTCCGGCGGACAGCAGCAGCGTGTAGCCATTGCGCGTGCACTGGTCGGAAAACCGGCTATTCTACTTGCAGATGAGCCGACAGGCGCGCTCGATGTGAACAGTGGAAAAGAGGTATTGAAGCTTTTTGAAAATCTGAATCAGATGGGAAATACCATTGTGATGATTACCCATGATCTGAATGTGGCAAAACATGCGGGTCGTGTGGTAAGAATTGTGGACGGCGAGATCTATGAAAACTGATTCCAGAGCGGTTGCAGTAGGAAAATGAGGTTATAAAAAACTGATTTTGGGAGGATGCAGCAGAAAATGAGGTTATAAAAACTGCATTTTGGGTCGTGGCGGGTCTGGGAGATACATTTTGCCATCTGAGACCCGTTCTTGACTATTTCGCGGGTCTGAGAGCTGCTTTTTTGCGGCTGAGACCCGTTCTACTCTTTTATACTGTTGTTATGTCAACTATTCTGTCATTTTGCGGGTCTGAGAGCACGTTTTTGCGTGCATAGACCCGAATCCACGGTTTGTAACATAATGTTCGCGGAGACAAAAGTGAGCATGAAGCAAAGACGGATGCGCATGCTTACGTGCAGCGGACGGATATGTTCCATGCGAACGCGCTTGCATGGAATTGCCGCAATAAGCATATTGCGCCCTGCTTTGATAAGTAATATTATTAGAAATCCCCAAGTGTGTTTGTAATAATATTACACATCACCCAGAAGAGGTCTAGGCTTATTGCGATAATTCCTTTTGCCGGGGTATCGTTGATGTATGATATAATGAATCCTATCGGATTCATATTAGAAGTTCCTGCGGAACTTCGGATGCGCAGAAAGCAGCGCAAAAAGATGATATAATGAATCTTGACAGATTCATATTGTGCGCAGAAAACAGCGCAGACACAGAATCGCATTTACAGTAATTCATTGACAGTGCAAAGAGAGGAAAGAATGACAAACGAACAGATACGTGATTTTTTAGAGAAACATGCGGAAAAGCAGTTCAAAGATTTTACCAGCAGCCTGATTCCGGGGACAGATTCGATTCTGGGAGTGCGGCTTCCGGTGCTGCGCTCGCTGGCGAAGCAGCTCGCAAAGGAAGACTGGAGAACTTATCTCAAGGAGGCACGTGATGACACCTACGAGGAGATTATGCTGCAGGGACTTGTGATTGGCTACGTGAAAGCGGAGATGGAGGAGCTTTTGGAATATGCCGCAGCATTTATTCCGAAAATCCACGACTGGTCAGTCAATGATGGGTTTTGTTCTACATTTAAGATTGTCCGAAAGCACCGGGCAGAGGTGTGGGATTTTCTGATGCAATACCGCGCGTCTGAGAGTGAATTTGAGCAGCGGGTGGTGGCAGTGATGCTGATGGATCATTTTCTGGTGCCTGAATATATCGGCCGTGTGCTTGCCGTATATAACAGCCTAAAGCATGAGGGCTATTATTGCAAAATGGGAGTCGCATGGGGAATTGCGACTGCTTATGCAAAATTTCCGCAGGAGACCCAGGCATTTCTGCTGGAAAATGAACTGGATGATTATACCTATAATAAGGCAATTCAGAAAATGCTGGAGTCATATCGTGTAAGTGCGGAAGACAAAGAAATGTTGCGTGGTATGAAGCGGAAAGTGACCGGTAGAAAGAACGTCGCCAAGCCCGAGCAGTAGGGGAACTAAAAAACCGAGTCATCTGCCAGAAATGTGAAGCCTCCGGTGCTCCGAAGCATCCAGCCGTCGGAAAGCCCCGCCAGGCTCAAGCAGAACGTGCCATAAAACCAAGCTGTTTCCCAAGGGTGTGAAGCCTCCGGTGCTCCGAATCACACCGTCGTCAGAAAGCCCCGCCGGACTCGAGCAGTAAGAGTCCTAAAAACAAAGTCACCTGCTTTAGATGTGAAGCCCCTGGAATCCACCCCAACCTGCCACGCCGGAACATGGGAACGGCATATCAGAACACGATGCGAAAATCTCTTATGAAAATGTGCAGAATAGAAACGGAAAGAATTGCAACGCCGGTTGTGCATATGTTATACTTAACATATGCAGAAACGACGCCGGATTTGGGGTATGATAGTAACGGCGGGCAAAGGCTGTAAAAAATGGTTGCCACAGGAAGTGGCGGATTGGAGGAGCATATGGCAAGGTTTACGTTACCGCGCGATCTGTATCACGGAAAGGGAGCGCTGGAGGCTTTAAAGGACTTTGAGGGAAAGCGCGCGATGATCTGTGTCGGCGGAGGTTCCATGAAGCGTTTTGGATTTCTGGATCGCGCAAAGCAGTATCTGGAAGAAGCAGGAATGGAAGTCTGTCTGTTTGAGGGAATTGAGCCTGATCCATCGGTGGAGACGGTGATGAAAGGTGCCAAGGCAATGGAAGAATTTAAGCCGGACTGGATCGTGGCGATGGGCGGCGGCTCTCCGATTGATGCGGCAAAAGCAATGTGGATCAAGTATGAATATCCGGATATTACGTTTGAAGATATGTGCAAGGTATTCGGAATTCCGAAGCTCCGCAAAAAAGCACATTTCTGCGCGATCTCTTCCACATCCGGAACGGCGACGGAGGTGACCGCATTTTCCATTATCACGGATTACGAAAAAGGAATCAAATATCCGATTGCAGATTTTGAGATTACTCCGGATGTGGCGATCGTGGACCCGGAGCTTGCAGAGACAATGCCGCAGAAGCTGGTGGCACATACCGGTATGGATGCGATGACGCATGCCATCGAGGCGTATGTTTCCACGGCGAACTGTGATTTTACCGATCCGCTTGCCCTGCATGCGATCAAGATGATCCAGAGAGATCTTGTGGGCTCTTATAACGGAGACATGGAAAAACGTGATTCCATGCACAATGCACAGTGTCTGGCGGGTATGGCATTTTCCAATGCACTGCTTGGAATCGTTCATTCGATGGCTCACAAGACGGGTGCTGCATTTGCAGATTACGGCGCACATATCATTCACGGTGCAGCAAACGCCATGTATCTGCCGAAGGTCATCGCATTCAACGCCAAGGATGAGACTGCGAAAAAGCGCTACGGCGAGATCGCAGATTTTATGGGACTGGGCGGAGATACGCTGGATGAAAAAGTGGCGCTCCTCATTACATATCTGCGCGGCATGAATGATGATCTTAAGATTCCGCACTGTATCAAGAATTACGGCGCGGACAGCTATCCGACCGAGCAGGGATTTGTGCCGGAGGAAGTATTCTTAGAGAGACTGCCGGAGATTGCAGCAAATGCAATTCTGGATGCCTGCACGGGATCGAATCCGCGTCAGCCGAGCCAGGAGGAGATGGAAAAACTGTTGAAGTGCTGCTACTACGATACAGAGGTAGATTTCTAGAAGAGCATATTTTTAAGACAGCTGAAACATCATCCATAATTTGATAAAATACAGCGCGATCGATGACAATAACAGTACGGTCAACGATCACAGAGGTCAGTGATAACACAACCAATGGTCATACGATAAAACAGAGGGTGCACATGCGTGCCGGAAATCCGGCACTCGCATGCACCCTCTGTTTTTGTCTGCCGGCGAAATTTCGTTTTTGACTAGCAGTCCAATCATTTCAAGATCATGCGAAACATTTCTGAACAGTCAAACCAGTTTCACGCCCAGCCGCCCCAATTTCTGGGCAGCGGGAAATTTTCCGAAATAACGAACCATATTCCCAACAGAAAAAGTCGAACTGCAGTCGGAAAATTTGTGAACAGAAGGAAACGAAAATGATATTTTACCGGTATAATACACGTTTGTGCGCCGCATACTAAGGAAAAGTCTTGCGAAAGGAAGCAGTGATATGGAGATACAGGTCGGGAAGCAGAGCCTCGCGTTTGCGGAGGCTCCTTACATCATAAGCAGTGCGAGTATTGTGGGGAAAAAAGAGGGCGAAGGACCGCTCGGGAACCGCTTCGACGTGGTGGGCGAGGACGACAAGTTCGGACAGAACACCTGGGAGGAGGCGGAGAGTACCCTGCAGAAGGAAGCATTTACGCTGGCGGTCGGAAAAGCAGGCTTGAAAACCGAGGACATCCGTTATCTGTTTTCGGGGGATCTGCTCGGGCAGAACATTGCGACATCCTTCGGGCTCATGGACTATCAGGTGCCGCTGCTCGGACTTTATGGAGCGTGCAGCACCTGTGGCGAAGCGCTCTCATTGGGCGCGATGTGCGTGGCGGCGGGGTATGCGGATTATGTTGTGGCGATGACGTCGAGCCATTTTGCCAGCGCGGAAAAGCAGTTCCGTTTTCCACTGGAATATGCCAACCAGCGCCCGAAATCGGCGACGTGGACGGTCACGGGAAGTGGCGCCTATGTGCTCGGGAAAAAAAGAAGCAAGGCGCGCATCACGGGGATCACGACCGGCAAGATCGTCGATTACGGCATCAAGGATTCGATGAATATGGGAGCGGCTATGGCGCCTGCCGCCAGTGACGTGATCTGCCGCCATCTGTCGGATTTCGGAAGGAACGTGACGGATTACGATAAGATTATTACCGGCGATCTCGGAAAAGTCGGGCAGGAAATTCTCTGGGATCTGACGAGGACTGGAGGGTATGACATCAGCAGCATCCACACCGACTGCGGGATTGAGATCTACGATGCAGACAAACAGGGAACGGGCGCCGGCGGTTCCGGCTGCGGGTGTGCGGCAGTGACGCTCTCGGCACATTTTATGCGGCAGATCGAGGAAGGGAAATGGAAAAGAATCCTGTTTGTCCCGACGGGAGCGCTGCTCTCCACCGTTTCCTTTAATGAGGGAATGACGGTGCCGGGAATTGCGCATGCGGTCGTCATCGAGCATGCGGGATAGAAAGGGGGAAAATGCTATGGATTATGTCAATGCATTCTGGGTTGGCGGGCTGATCTGCGCGCTGGTGCAGATTTTAATGGAAAAAACAAAAATGCTTCCGGGGCGCATCATGGTGCTTCTGGTGTGTCTTGGCACACTGCTTGGAGCGATACAGATCTATGAACCGTTTGTGGAATTTGCGGGGGCAGGTGCCAGCGTGCCGTTGCTCGGATTTGGAAATGTATTGTGGAAGGGCGTGAAAGAGGCGGTGGATCAATATGGCTTTCTTGGAATTTTCATGGGAGGCTTTCAGGCAAGCGCGGTGGGCATATCGGCGGCGTTGGTGTTTGGCTATCTGGCAAGCCTGATTTTCCAGCCGAAAATGAAGAAATAAGTGTTTGCGTATTGGTACATCTGGTAGTAGAATCTTAATCATAAAAAGCGTGATAGGGGGAGACTGCCATGGATGAGAACGCACTGCGCGCGGCCGGAATCGATTATGATGCCGCATTGGCACGGTTTATGGGAAAGCAGGCGATTTATGAAAAATATCTGCAAAAGCTGCCGGAGGATGCACATATGGATGCGGCGTGGGCGGCATTGGAGCAGCAGGATGAAGCGGAGCTGTTGGAGCAGGTGCATGCTATAAAAGGACTGACCGGAACGCTGGGGATTACGGGACTTTTTGAGCAGAGCGCGGCGATTGTTGCGCTCTTACGTGCAGGAACGCGCGAAGGACTGCAGGAGAAAATGACGTCATTAAAACAGGAGTGGGACCGCGTCTGTGAGACAATCCGACAGGCGTAATCCGCCTGCGGATTGCCGGCTCTAAAAGATTCTAGTGAAACGGACAGAAATAGTCCGGATGCCTGGAGATGATCTCGGTGCTTGCATTGAAGCCGTCGTAGATGTGATGGGAAACTACATCCGAGAGCCCCTCATAATCCCGCGAGGAGATACACGACCAGATTTTGATATGGTCGTTGTACAGCCGCAGTAGATTGTCGCGGTCGCCCAGATTCAAAAAGGTGCGGAAGCGCTCGTACTGGGAGCTCACTCCGGTCAGAAAATCCATGACGGTACGTTTCCCGGCGAGCTCGTAGAGCGTTGTGTGGAACTCGTTGTCGTTAATGATGAAGGCCCGGCCGAGTTCCTCGGCGGGCAGATCCTGTTCCAGAAGTTCGCATTGACGCTGCAACAGCAGGCGGATGCGGAATTCCTGGGATTTGTCGTACCCTGCGGTCAGATCTCTTAACACCGCCTGCTCTAAGGTCTCCCTCAGATAGAGAATGTCGGAGATCATGTTGAGGTCGATCAGGGAGACGAATGTACCGATGTGCGGGCGGACCTCCAGAAGCCCCTCGCGCTCAAGCATTTTAAAAGCATCCCGCACCGGGGTGCGCGATACATGGAATGCGGCGGCCGTGTCGATCTCGCTGATGGCAGATCCCGGCGGAAGCTCCAGATGAAGAATCTGTTCTTTTAAATCTTTATAAACGGCAACGGATGTGCCGGTATGTCTGGTTCCGTTCATAACATGCTCCTCTGTGGACAATTTGGTGTCCATTCTTACCATTCAAAATGTGAACATATTTCTAATATAAATCCCAATGGAACAAATTACAATCTATTTTTCCGGAGCCCGGGACATGCACCTTACATATGTATACATAGGATCGGGAAAAAACGGGAACGCTGTTTCTTGGGGCAGGATGAAAAACAGTGCAGGACAGTAGACGGAATTCTGGCGGATTTCGATAAAAAGTCCTTCCGGAACTTAAGACGCGCGGAACACGGCGCAAGAAGATGAAACAAGGAAAATCTGCCGGGGAATACCCACTTGTATACAACAAGAAAAAAAGCAGAGTCTGCGGAAACATCGACGTAAATTGTGAATAATAGACAAAACGGATACAAAAAACTATACAAAACAGAAAAAAAGAAAGATGGATGTTGACGCTTGTATACAAGCATGATATAGTCAAGAAAAAGAAACAAAGAAACGTACATGGAGCAATATCATAGCATGTATACAAGTAAATATCACATGCGCGGAAACAAGCTTCCGCAGAATGGAGGAAACTATGAAATTATCATTTCGCTGGTATGGACCAGATGACAAGGTGACACTGGAGAACATCCGTCAGATCCCGGGAATGCACTCGATCGTAACGGCTGTGTATGACGTTCCGGTCGGAGAGGTGTGGAGCGAGGAGAGCATCGCAGCACTGAAAAAGCAGGTGGAGGATGCCGGACTTCATTTTGAGGTTATCGAGAGTATTCCGGTACATGAGGACATCAAGCTTGGCAAGCCGAGCCGCGACCGCTACATCGAGAACTACTGCGAGAACATCAGACGTGTGGCAAAAGCCGGAGTGAAGTGCATCTGCTACAATTTCATGCCGGTATTTGACTGGACGAGAACACAGCTTGACCACGTGCTGCCGGACGGTTCGACCTCCCTGGTATATTATCAGGAGCAGGTGGATGCTGTGAATCCGCTGCAGAGTGACAGCGATCTGACACTTCCGGGCTGGGATGCAAGCTACACCAGAGAAGAGTTAAAGCAGGTGGTTGCAGAGTACAACGCAATGTCTGAGGATGATCTTTGGAACAATCTGAAGTATTTCCTGGAGAGAGTGATTCCGGTTGCAGCGGAGTGCGACGTCAACATGGCAATCCACGAGGACGATCCGTGCTGGAGCATTTTCGGACTTCCGCGCATCATCACCTGCGAGAAAAACATTGATCGTTTCCTCGGTCTTGTGGATGATCCGCACAACGGCATCACACTGTGCACCGGCTCCCTCGGCTGCTCGAACAAGAACGATGTGGTGAAGATGGCGGCAAAATATGCGGCAATGGGAAGAATTCATTTTGCACATCTGCGCAACGTTGCAGTGCTTGAGAATGGTTTTGAGGAGCGTGCACATCTCTCCAGCTGTGGCTCTCTGGATATGTATGCGATTGTGAAAGCGCTGCATGACAATGGATTTACCGGATATGTGAGACCGGATCACGGAAGAATGATCTGGGGAGAGACCGGAAGACCGGGCTACGGACTCTATGACCGTGCGCTTGGAGCAACCTATATCAACGGATTATTTGAGGCTGTGGAGAAGGCTTCAAAGGAAAAATAAATATCAGAAAAATAGAAATCAGGAGGAAGACGAACATGAAGTTACCATTTCAGATTGATCTGACAGGCAAGGTGGTTGTTGTGACAGGTGCGGGTGGAGTCATCTGCTCCGTGCTTGCGGAGGCAATGGCAATGACCGGCGCAAAGGTAGCGCTGCTCGACTTAAATGAGGATGCGGCAAAAAAGCATGCGGATGACATTACGGCAAAGGGCTATATTGCAAAGGGATACAAGTGCAACGTGCTTGAGAAAGCGAGCGTACAGGCGGCGAGAGACCAGATCGCTGCGGACTTCGGAACCTGCGATATCTTAATCAACGGTGCCGGCGGCAACAACCCGAAAGCGACGACCGACGACGAGTATTTTGTGCCGGAGGATCTCGGACAGATGAAGACATTCTTTGACCTGGATGCGGACGGTGTCTCTTTTGTATTCAGCTTGAACTTCATGGGTACCCTGATTCCGACACAGGTATTTGCGCTTGATATGGTCAACAAAAAAGGTGCGAGCATCATCAATATTTCCTCGATGAACGCTTACACACCGTTGACGAAGATTCCGGCATACTCCGGTGCAAAAGCTGCAATTTCCAACTTTACCGAATGGCTTGCAGTGCATTTTTCCAAGGTGGGTATCCGCTGCAACGCGATCGCACCGGGATTTTTCTCCACACAGCAGAATGCAAAGCTTCTGTTCAATGAGGATGGGACACCGACAGCCAGAACCGGCAAGATTTTAAACAATACGCCGATGGATCGTTTTGGTGAGGTGGAGGAACTGATCGGTTCCGTCCTGTTCCTGGCATGTGAGGAGGCAAGCGGATTTGTCAATGGCGCATGTATTCCGATCGACGGAGCATTTGCGGCATACTCCGGCGTATAAAAGCTTGCAAAGGAGCCGGAAGAGGCGGCAATACATGAGGTGGAACAATGGGGTATTTTGATTTTCAGAAAAAAAGTGATTGTATCGTGTGCATTGACAGCGACGGCTGTGCGATGGACACGATGGAGGTAAAGCACAGAACCTGCTTCGGACCGCAGTGGATCAAAACATTCGGACTGACGGAGCATGAAGCGGAGTGCATGGAGCTTTGGCTTTCTATCAACCTCTACTCCATCACGCGCGGTATCAACCGGTTTAAGGGACTGGCGCTGGCGCTCGCGGAGGTGGAGAAGAGAGGTCTCGGTAACATCGAGGGACTTGCGGAGTATGAGGCATGGACAAAAGAGGCGAAGGAGCTCTCCAACCCGGCGCTGCTTGCGGTGACGCAGAAGAGTGATAACCCGTGTTTTGAAAAAGCGCTGCTCTGGAGCATCCGCACCAACCGCGCGATCCATGCGCTTCCGGCAGAGGACCGGCCGTTTCCGAATGTGAAGTCTGCGATGGATGCGATGGCAAAACAGGCGGATCTGGCGGCGGTGTCGTCCGCGAACCGGGAGGCGGTCGAGGCGGAATGGGGCAGACATCATCTTGCCGAAGACTGCAGTACGCTTCTGACGCAGGAGGCGGGAACCAAGGCTTTCTGCATCGGTGAATTGAGAAAAATGGGGTATGAGCCCGGGCGGATTCTGATGGTCGGCGATGCACCGGGAGACCGGGACGCGGCAGAGAAAAACGGCGTCCGGTTCTATCCGATTCTGGTCGGACATGAGGGGGAGAGCTGGAAACGTCTTTTAGAGGAAGCGTTTCCAAAACTTCTTGCGGGAAGCTTTGATGCGGAATATCAAAAGGAACTGAATCAGGCATTCGAGCGGAATCTCGGTGTTCATGCTGATTCGGAGTGAGAAAGAGAGGGATATTTTAATATGGTAGATATGAAGGCAAAACCGTTTTACCTGTCCGATGAGGACTGTAAATGGGTGGAAGAGACCATCGCGGGTATGACGACCGAGGAGAAGATCGGTCAGCTTTTTTTCAATATGGGATCCTCCAGAGACGAAGAGTATCTGAAGATGACAGTGGACAAGTACCACATCGGCGGTATCCGCTACAACCCGGCAACCGGTGCCGAGGTGCGTGAGCAGAACCGGATTCTTCAGGAGAACAGCAAGATTCCGCTTATCATTGCGTGCAACACGGAGAATGGCGGCAACGGCGCCTGCACTGACGGAACCATGATCGGCCAGCAGACCAAGATCGGTGCGACAAGAGACGCCAGATACGCGTACGAGCTCGGCCGTATGTCCAACAAAGAGGCGGCGGCGATCGGGTGTAATCTCTCCTTTGCCCCGGTCAGCGACATCCTCTACAACTGGGAGAACCCGGTCATCGGACTGCGCACCTATGGAAACGATGTGGACCGCGTGTGCGAGATGACGAAGGCATATATGGACGGCGCACACACCAATGAGGGATTCTGCTGTGCTGCGAAGCATTTTCCGGGCGACGGACTGGACTTCCGCGACCAGCACGTGGCAGACAGCGTCAATGACATGAGCTGTGAGGAGTGGGATGCAAGCTATGGAAAAGTATACCAGAACCTCATTGACAACGGTCTGGAAGCCATCATGGCAGGACACATTATGCAGCCTGCGTACACCAGACATTTTAACCCGGGAATCAAGGATGAGGACATCATGCCGGCAACCCTTTCGCCGGAGCTGATCGAGGGACTTCTGCGCGGAAAGCTTGGTTTTAATGGTATGGTGCTGACCGATGCTTCCCACATGGTCGGACTGACCTGCTGTATGAAGCGCAGCGAGATGCTTCCGCACACGATTGCAGCCGGTGTCGATATGTTCCTTTTTTTCAATGAGATGGATGAGGATTTTGCAAGCATGATGGCGGGCTATGAGAACGGCATCATCACCGAGGAGCGTTTAAATGACGCCCTGCACCGCATTCTTGCTCTGAAAGCACACATGGGACTGCACAAAAAAGCGAAAAATGAGATCGTTCCTCCGGTGGAGGTGATGGAGCAGGTCGTTGGCTGCGAAGAGCACAAGGCGATGGCAAGAGAAATCTCCGAGAAAGGAATCACTCTCGTAAAATACAAGGACGAGGATGTGCTTCCGATGATCCCGAGCCGTTACAAGCGCATCATGATCGTCTCCGTCAGCGGATTATCCGCGGGCGTGATGGGAACCATGATGGCAAAATATATGGGCGGCGGCAAGAAGAGCCCGGCAGAGCGTCTGCGTGACAAGCTGATCGAGAAGGGCTTTGACGCATTTATCTACGAGAGCCCGCTCGACGCACTTGCAAAGCGTGCAGCAGCAGGAGAAAAAGTGGACATCAATATGTACTTTGCCGGAAAGACGCCGATCAAGGATTTCGTCGAAAATCAGGATCTGATCATCACACTGGTGGACATTGCAGGCGGTTTCCAGCCGGTGGCAAGACCGGGCTTCGGCATGAGCAAGGGCGGCGGAGAGATCCCGTGGTATGTTCATGAACTTCCGGTTATCGTGATCGGATGCGGACAGCCGTTCGTACTGGCAGACATTCCGCAGGCGAGAACGTATATCAACACTTACGACAGCGCGGATCAGACGTTTGATGCGCTCATCGAGAAGCTGATGAGCGGCAGCGACGCATTTATCGGGGAGGACCCGGTGGATGCCTACTGCGGACTGTGGGATACGCACCGGTAGGGAGTTTAGAAAAACTTATATCCTGACACTTCGTCAGATACAACAGATAAGCCGCAGACAATGGATGGTCTATAAAAGACCTGACATTGTCTGCGGCTTGTTGACGCTTACTGCAGAATATTTTAAATCCGGAATTCCGGACACTTTGCACTACAGCCGATACTCATACCATTCTTCCTCTGTTTTTTCAAAACCTACAGATTGGAACATCATCTGACTCTGCTTATTAAAGGAATAGATATTTGCTTTTGTATTACTCGCACTGCTGTGTTAAGATAGTGGAAGTAATCTGAATAATGAACGTTAGATAGAAAAAGGTAATTGTAAGAGGTGACAATATGGCAGTGTGCTATAAAAAGCTTTGGAAAATGTTGATTGATAAAGATATGATAAAGAAAGACCTGCGTTTGCAGACTGGCTTCAGTACGACAACAATGTCAAAGTTGTCCAAAGATGAAAATGTCAGCATGGATGTAATAGAAAAGATTTGTACGGTGTTAAATTGTGATGTGGGAGACATCATGGAATTTGTTCCCGATAAAAAAGAGGAACAGTAGGGAGGTACGGTAGCATGGATCATTCTTATCCTTATATTGCGTCTTTGACCAGAGAACCGTTCCTTTTCTACGAAATGCGTTCTACCGCAAAGCTGATGGCAGAAGGAAATTCAGATGATGCGATTGTAAAAGAAATTGTAGAGCAGAATCTTTTCCAGTACCCAACGGAAAAATCTATCACACGTATGGCGAAAGCCTGCATCAAACGGCTTCATACATTGGAAGATGACTCATTGGTTTCTGCGATTGCATCACAACCGACGGATGTAGCAAAACAGATTTGTCTGTATGCGTTGATGAAGCAGAGCCGACTGGTCTGGGAATTTATGCTGACCGTCATTGGCGAGAAGTACAGATTAAGGGACACGTCTTTTGGTAAGATAGATTTGAATACATTTTTTATGCGTTTGCAGGAACAGAATGATACCGTAGCTTCCTGGAGCGATACTACAATAACAAAGTTAAAACAGATCATTGCCAGAGTGCTTGTCGAAACGGAATATCTCGACAATCCGGGGGCAGATCATTTGAATCCAATATGGCTGCATCCTGTTTTGGAGAATGCCATCAGAAGCAATGGTGACACGGCGATACTGCCAGCGTTTAATTGCTTTTCATAGGAGGTAGCCAATGAATGATATAAAGATGCGCCTGGACAAAGTTCGGGCATTGATCCAGGAACAGGAGTTTCTGGAAGGTAAGGGACTTAGCAATGAGGTGAATATCAGAATCTTCTGTTATGAACCGGAGAATGAAATGGTTGTCCGCCATTTTGTGAATCAGTTGGAAACTGATCAGTCCTTAGATTGCCATTTGATTGTTTGTAATTTATATAAAACATTTCTCTCTATCTGCGATGATATGGACATCACAGATGCGATTCCTGATATGGAAGAAGCTGATGGAAGCGCTTATCTTCTGGAGCAGCTTAACTCCGCAATCGGCAATGGAGAGTTCATTGATAAAATCCAGTATGAGCCACACGAACCGGGTGATGTGCTGATGCTGACAGGTGTAGGCGAGGTGTTCCCGTTTATGAGAATCCATACGTTACTGGAAGCCTTGCAACCGTATTTTTCGGATGTTCCGATTTTGGTTATGTATCCGGGTGAGTTTGATGGTCGTCATGTAAAACTGTTCAATCGTTTGACACCAAATGATTATTACCGGGCATTCAATGTCATAGAGTGAGCGTTAGCGAGAAAAATATGCTTGCATATTAGGCGAGCGGCGAACGATGATTATGGACAAAGTCCATAATAGATTAAGGGGGATAAAGCCATGATGATTCGAGATATGTTTGCGGATGACATCAACCGCAAAATCAATGGTGTTATTAAAGTTGACCAGGCTGCTGACGATGTGATCGAGCAGGAATTAAATGAATATGTCATCACCAGAGAATTGAAGAAGCACTTCATTACTTTCTTCAACTATTATGGAGATGCCTTTGACCAGCCGACCGCTGATATGGGTGTTTGGATTTCCGGTTTCTTTGGTAGTGGTAAATCTCACTTTCTGAAAATGCTTTCCTACCTTCTGGAAAATAAAGAGGTAAAAGGCATCCGAAGTGTAGAGCGTTTCCGTAAAAAGTTTGAGGACGATCCGGCAACCTTTATGCTGATCGACCGTGCCACAAAGGGATCGACGGAGACAATTCTGTTCAATATTGATATTGAGGGATTCAGCAATAAAGACAAGACGGCTGTTCTTCGTGTTTTTGCAAAAATGTTCTATAACCATCTGGGATTTTACGGCGAGAATCTGAAAGTTGCCATGATGGAGCGTTATATTGACCAGCAGGGAAAGACCGAGGAGTTCCGCAGAGTTTTTGAAGAAAAGAAAGGCAAATCCTGGCTGGAAATGCGCCGTGCATTTGCTTTTAATGGCAAGTTCATCATCCCGACATTGATGGAAGTTCTGGATATGAGTGAGGACGATGCCAAGGCATGGTTCAATGAGAAAACCGCAACAGAAATTTCTATCGCACAGCTTGTGGAAGATATGAAAGCCTATGTGGATACTAAGCCAGCCAACTTCCGTCTGCTGTTTATGATTGACGAGGTTGGTCAGTATGTTGGTACAGATACTGATATGCTTTTGAACCTCCAGTCTCTGACCGAGAAAATCGGAAGTGAGTGTGAAGGTAAGATTTGGGTGATCTGTACCGGACAGGAAGCCATTGATGAAATCATCAAAGTCCGTGCGGATGAGTTCTCCCGTATCCAGGCTCGTTTCAAAACAAGATTGAGCTTATCTTCTTCCTCCGTGGATGAAGTCATCCAGAAACGTATTCTGAAAAAGAAGCCGGAAGCAGCCAAAGACCTGGAAGGCGTTTATGAACAGAATGATTCTGTCCTTCGTAACCTGTTCAGCTTCAGCGGCTCTATTCTGGACATTAAAGGCTACTCCGGTCCGAGAGAATTTACAGAGAACTTCCCGTTCGTGCCGTACCAGTTTATCATCATGCAGAAGGTATTTGCCGAAATTCGTAAGCACGGAAATTCCGGCAAGCACCTGTCCGGTGGTGAGCGTTCCATGCTCTCCGGCTTCCAGGAAGCTGCACAGAAAATTCAGGAGAAGGATGAATACGCACTTGTTCCGTTCTTCCGTTTTTATGATACCGTACATACTTTCCTGGACGGTTCTATCCGCCGGGTAATTGAGCGTTGCCAGAAAGCTGCCGACAACGGCGATGGCATTGAACAGCAGGATGTGGATGTACTGAAACTTTTGTATCTGATTCGATATATTGATGATATTCCTTCCAATCTGGACAATATCGTTATCCTTATGGCAGACGATATTCGTGTGGATAAGATTATCATGCGTGAAGCTGTCCGTGGATGCCTTGACCGTTTGATGAGCCAGAACTATATTGGCAGAACGGGTGACACCTATAACTTCCTGACTGACGAGGAACAGGACATTCAGCGTGAAATCCGAGATACCAATGTGGATACCGCTTCCATCGTGGAGCGTATCGCCCAGATGATTTACGGGGATATTTTCACAACCAAGAAGTTCCGCTATGGAAAATATGACTTTGCTTTCGACCAGATGGTTGATGGCATTACCGTTGGTGTGGCAACAGGCGGTATGCGTCTGCGCTTCCTGACTGTTGCTACTGATGCTATTGAAAAAACAGATTACCGTCTGATGGCAGAATCCAAAGGCAACGAGGCAATCGTTGTTCTGGCTGATACACCTTATTATGAATCTCTGGAATCTGCCATGAAGATTCGCAAGTATGTAAAGCAGAGAAACGTAAGCCAGCTTCCTAAGAGTGTGCAGAAAATCATCAGCGACCAGCAGGACGAAGCCGGAAAATATGAGCTGAGTGCCATGACCGAATTGCAAAATGCTATCGAAGGGGCGCAGTTCTATGTAGATGGTGAGCATCTGGAAATCAAAGCCGGAAATGCCAAGAGCAAGATTGACCAGTCTCTTGAATATCTGGTTGCTCATGTATATAGCAAGCTCGACCTGATTACAGATAATGCAGGCAGTGACGCAGATATTATTGCGATTCTGACAGGTGCTGTAACAGCACTTCCGGGTATGGAACCGAACCGTGATGCTGCTTCTGCTATGGAAGAATATCTGGAAATGCAGGATGCGAAAAAACTTCCGACTTCCATGGCAGATGTGCAAAGCAAATACAGCGCGATTCCGTATGGATGGAAAGAAATCGACATTGCTGCGGTTGCGGCACAGCTGATTTATTCCCAGAAAGTAACCATCAAGTATGCAGGCAATACCATTCAGCCGGATGACCCGAAATTGCCGGATATGCTCCGCAAAAAGAGTGAGATCGGTAAGACTTCCATCAGCAAGCGTAAGACTATTTCCGCTACAATGATGCGTGATGTAAAATCAATGCTCCGTGACTATTTCGATGTTATGGACGTGCCGGACGATGAAGATGGTCTGATTCGCTTTGTGACTGAGAAATTCAGTGAACAGCGTGACTACTATGCTTCTCTGGATGCCCGTTATGACGGACATAAATATCCAGATCGTGGATTGGTGCAGGAAGCCATTCATCTGATGGATGATGTACTTTCTCAGAAGAAAGACAATATTGCCCTGATTGAGCGTGTGCTGAAAAAAGAGGATGCTCTTTTCGATAATAAAGAAGCAATGAGCAACGGCATTGAAAACTTCTTCAAGACCCAGGTTACAGTATTCGACCAGGCAGTGCAGTTTGAAAAATCTCTGCATGATGACCTTGACCGTATTGCAGAAAATGAGGAAGCACACAAGGCACTGAATACCATTCGTTTGATTACTATGGTTCAGACCGGAAGTAAGTTCAATTATCAAAGGATTCGTGAACTCAATCCGTTGATGGATACGGTTCGCACTGCCCATGACAAGATGCTGGAAGAAAAACGTGCCGAGGTTCTGGAAACGGTTCGTCAGTGTATGGAAGCAACCCACACTGCCGCAAACGGTGATTCTAAGGCATCTCATCTGATTGAGAAATCAGATCGGTATTTTAGCCAGTGCAAGGAGAAAATCGCAGAGTTAAAGAGCCTTGCCCTTCTGGATGCTATGTTCCTGCCGATGTGCCAGTACAAGGATGATACAGTCAGCAATATCGAGTCTGTTCTGGCTCCGCCTGCACCGAAGCCGCAGGTACAGCCGATACAGCCAGGAAAAGAACCGGCTCCGGCAAAGAAAAAGGTTGTCCGTGCCTATAACCGTCAGGTTGTATTCCAGGCAAAGACCTTACAGACGGATGCGGATATTGATGATTATGTAGAGAAGATTCGTTCTCAGCTGAAACAGTTGCTGAAAAATTGCGACGAGATTAAGCTAAATTAAGGAGTGTGTCTATGGAAGAATTACTTGAAAGACTGGTTATTGCGGTTGAACAGCAAAACTCAGCTTTTCCCTGGGATAGTGTAATTTCAATATTAGCACTAATTGCTTCATGGGTTACAATTTTCTTTTTGCTCAAGGAACGAAGTGAGAAAAATCGCCCTTATATGCAAATATCGTTTGAACTTGTTCGTTCAACTTTGGCGTGTGTTGTTTTAAGAAATGTAGGGACTGTTCCACTGGAAGTAAAAAGTTTGATTTTTAATGAAACTTTCACCAAACAGTTGCAAACGAAAACACAGGAACGATTAAAAAAGAAAGAATCAACGAGTATTGTGATTTTTCCAGGGCAGAAATGGATTATTTCATTTGATACAAATGTTTTTAACATTATAAATGATTTTGAAGAAAAAACTGTCAAAATTGATTATCGGTATTTTAAGTATGGCAAGAAAAAACCTTATGATGATAAGATTGAAATTGATTTTTCTGAGTATGCAGGATTTTTAGACTATATTTCTGAGGTGGACGAGTTTAAGAATAGCGTTGATAATCTGAAAAAATCAATGGAGAGCATTGATAAAGATATTAAAAAACTGGCTGTTCTAATAGAAGATGGAGAAAATTATGGATAAGAATGCGATTAAAAAATTTGCTGTCTGGGCAAGAACAGAGCTGATCGCCCGTGTTTCCCTAAAAGGTGTGGAATGCGGTATCACTGAGGACAACATTGAGGATGCCAATGCGGACAGTGTTAGAGGCAAAGTTCTCACTGCCGATGAAAAGAAACAGCGTCAGGCTTTGATTGCCGAGATTAACGATAAAGGATATAAGCAGGTCATGGAGGAGGTTGCCTATACTTGGTTTAACCGCTTCTCTGCTCTGCGATTCATGGAAGTCAATGGCTATCTTCCTTCCCATGTGCGTGTATTCACGGACGAGGAAAACCACTTTAAGCCGCAGATTATAACCGAAGCCATTCATCTGGATTTGGATGGACTCAATATGGAAAAGGTCTATGAGCTGAAAGATGCAGAAAAGACCGAAGAACTGTATAAATATCTGCTGATCGTGCAGTGTAACGCCCTGAATAAGATTTTGCCCGGAATGTTCCAGAAGATTGCGGATTATACGGAGCTTCTTCTGCCGGACAATCTGCTCCGTGAAGGCAGTGTCATTCAGCAGATGATCGAGCTGATACCGGAGGATGACTGGAAGGATGCTGTCCAGATCATCGGCTGGTTGTATCAGTATTATAACAGTGAGAAAAAGGATGATGTTTTTGCAGCACTGAAAAAGAATGTGAAAATCACAAAAGAAAACATCCCTGCAGCAACCCAGCTTTTTACACCGGACTGGATTGTTCGCTACATGGTAGAGAACAGCCTTGGTCGCCTGTGGCTGGAGGGACACCCGGAGGCATCAGAGCAGCTTCTTCCGACGTATGAAGAGCAGTCTGCTTATGCTGCCGGAAATCGTGACCCGGAAGATACCAAATGGCACTACTATCTGGAAGAAGCCGAGCAGGAACCGGAAGTACAGGCACAACTGGCTGAAATCCGCAAGGAATACGCCGCACTGACACCGGATCGGCTGAAGGTCATTGACCCTTGCTCTGGTTCTGGTCATATTCTTGCTTATATGTTTGATGTGCTGATGAAGATTTATGAATCCTACGGCTATACCACTCGTGAAGCAGTGGCAAGCATTGTGGAGAATAATCTTTATGGTTTGGATATTGATGACCGTGCGGCACAGTTGGCTTATTTTTCTGTTATGATGAAAGCCCGTCAGTATGACCGTCGATTCTTCAGCCGTGGTATTCAGCCTCATGTATATGCCATCGTAGAGAGCAATCATGTAGACAAATTTGCGGTGGACTATTTCTGTAATGGCGATGCGAAGTTGACTACCGCTATGGATACCATTATCAGCGAATTGCATGATGCAAAGGAATATGGTTCTATTCTGACTGTGACACCGCAGGAGTGGTCAGCTCTGTATGACCGTTTTGTTGAGATTACAGAAGATATAAATATGTCCCGTGAAGTAGCATTGAGAGAATTGCTTCCGTTGGTACAGGTGGCAGAAACACTGGCACAGAGGTATGATACGGTTGTGACGAACCCGCCGTATATGGCGCCTACGGAACATCAAAAACCGTATTTGCTGAAAAATTTTAAAGCGAGTAAAAATGATATGGCAATGGCTTTTATGGAAAGAAACCTCGCTTTTTGTAATAAACAAGGTTATAGTGCATTGATTATATTTCCAACGTGGATGTTTTTGGCGAGTTATGAAAAATTAAGAAAAAATATTGTTAGTGAAAATACAATTATCAATATGGTATATCCAGGGAGGGGAATTTTTGGATCAGATTTTGGTACAACAGCATTTGTTTTGAAAAAACAAAAAATTGAATCTTATAAAGGCTCATATTGTAAATTGTTTAATGCGATTGGCGAAGTTGAAACGGCTGAAATACGTGAACATCAGTTTTTAGACAGGAAGGGCTATTGTACATTCAAACAGGATGATTACAAAATTATTCCGGGAGATCCGATAGCATTCTGGATATCTGACAATTTTTTGAAAACGTTTAGAAATAGAACTATAGGTTCTTTATGTGAGGCAAAAGCAGGCATTGTATCTGGTGATGACGATTATTTTTTGAAAATGTGGTTTGAAATTCCTATAATGGAAATAACGTTTGATGCAAACAATTTTGAGGATCGTACAGCATACAAGTGGGTGCCTATTAACAAGGGTGGAGCATACAGACGACATTACGGAAATTATGAGTATGTAATAAATATATATGATTTATGGAATTGCCCGGATAAGGTTAATGTGTCTGTTAGAAGAAGTGAACCTGAATTTTATTTTAAGAAAGCTTTGAGTTGGTCTGCTACAACAATGGGGGGGTCATCATTTAGAATAACTAATAACAAAACATCAAGTACTGCAGCACCAAGCTTATATTTTAAGAATGATGATGATTTATATGTATCACTTGCACTTCTTAATTCATGTATTTCACAAGTATATATGGATTTATTGAATCCTACTGTTGGATTGAAATTAGCTAATGTAGAAGCTGTGCCGGCAATCAAGTTTGAAAAAATGGCAGTACTACTTAGATCATTATGTGAAAACAATATTGCACTATCAAAGGAAGATTGGGATTCTTATGAAATATCATGGGATTTTGAACAGCATCCGTTAGTTAAAAGAAAAGAATTACATTCTCTTGAAAAATGCTATTTAGAGTGGAAAACAGAGTGTGAAAATCGTTTCTTAAAGATGAAAGATAATGAAGAACATATAAATGCTGTAATTTTGAAAGAGTACGGGCTTGAAAATGAGGTGGCATGTGAGGTGTCAGAGAAAAGCATATCTGTTCATCGGATTTTTGATACAAAAGAAGATATACCAGTATCAATGGATGGAAGCTATTATGTAAGAACAAAAAGAGATGAAATAGTTTCTCTCATATCATATTCTGTTGGATGTATGTTTGGACGATATTCATTGGATAAAAACGGAATTGTTAATGCAGGTGACTCTCTCAATGCTAATGAATATGTTTCATTTTCTGTTGATAAAGACAATATTATTCCAATTTGCGATGATGAATATTTTAAAGATGATATAGTTGGACGGTTTGTTGAATTTATAAAAATTGTTTATGGTGTCGATTCACTTGATGATAATTTGAAGTTTATTGCAAATGCACTGGGGGGAAAAGGAAGTCCACGAGAAATAATTAGAAATTATTTTGTGAATGACTTTTATAAGGAGCATTGTGTTACATATTCGGGAACGGTAGGGAAAAGACCAATTTATTGGCTATTTGACGCTGGTAAAAATAATAGCTTTAAGGCTCTGATTTATATGCACCGCTACCAGCCGGACACCATTGCTCGTATCCGTACCGATTATGTGCATGAACAGCAGGCTCGTTATCGTACAGCCATTGCTGATCTGGAACAGCGGATTGCCAATGCTTCTACTGGCGAGCGTGTGAAGCTGAATAAAAAGCTGACTACTTTGCAGGCACAGGATACTGAAATAAGAACCTACGAGGAAAAGATTCATCACCTTGCCGACCAGATGATTTCGATTGACCTAGATGATGGCGTGAAGAAGAATTATGCAATTTTCCAGGATGTTTTGGCTAAAATAAAGTAAGGAGGGTGGACAATGCTATATACTGTATTTTGTGATGAGAGTTGCCATTTACAAATGGATAATTCTTCAGTTATGGTTCTTGGGGCAATGTATTGTTTTAGTGAAAAAAGGAAACAAATATATTCGGATATTCGTGCAATTAAAGAAAAGCATGGTCTGAATAGTCGCTTTGAAATTAAATGGACAAAAGTTTCCGAGTCAAAGATTGAGTTTTATCTGGAATTGCTTGATTATTTTTGGAAAAATAGGGATTTACATTATCGTGGGCTGGTAGCTACAGGAAAAGATAAATTGGATCATACAAAATATAATAATGATGATTATGATTTGTGGTATTATAAAATGTACTTTAGAACGCTAGATCCGATTATCCGAGAAGAAAATGAATACCATATTTTGGTGGATATAAAAGATACAAAAGGAGGTAAGCGGGTCCAAAAATTAAAGGAAGTCATGTGTAATAATATTTATGATTTTAACGGAGAAGTAATTACACATATTGGACAGATCAACTCTGCAGAATCAGAAATTTTACAATTAGCAGATTTGCTGAATGGAGCATTGGCATATCATTACAGAAATCTGGAAAGTGAAGGTATGGCAAACCAAGGAAAAATTGAGTTTGTAAACGCATTACAGAAAAAAAGGAATATTGATAAATCAACAGCTCGTTACGAATCAAAATTTAATTTATTTATTTGGGAACCAAGAAAATAGGAGGAAAATACAAATGAAACAGAAATTAACTCCTATTGCTTTTGATAAAACAATGGAACTATCTGCAATTTTTGATATTTGTCATAACAGATTTAAAGAGACTATTGCGACGAAAGATAGACCATTACTTCAGGGTAAGGAAATATATGTGCCTTTAAAATGGATAGAAAGTAAGGCAGAAATATTTTGGCATTCTGCAAGCATAGAACAGAAAGCAAAACTTGTTATAAAACCTTGTATAAATGAACTTTCGTCTGCATTTTGTCCTGATAATTGTATTTTAGGAACAGATCTAATTACAATGAATAATGGAGATGTTCGCGCAAAGTGTCTTTATCGTGCTTTACGTGTAGGATGGATAAAAGAAATCATTGAATTGTATAATGAAAATGATGTACGGGTAAAATATTGGGAAAAAGTAAATTCTAAGAAGAAAAAGCGTTTGTACCTACGTTATCTGGAAGAAGAACTAGATTATTTGATTGTGTTTGAAAAGAAAAATGAAAAAAGGGTGCAGTTGATAACCGCTTATCCAGTATTTTTTGTAAGTGCCAAGAAAGATTATGAAGAAGATTATCAGAATTACATAAAAAGGATTGAAAAAGAAGCAAAATAAAAACCGGTAATCGCAATGCGAAAACCGGATTCTCCTTCTAAACGTGTTAGATGAGTTGTTATTATTATATGCGTTGAAGAAAAGAAAGTCAATGTAAAATCGAAAAAATAATTCTGGTAAAATAAAGAAAAGGCTTGCGTATGATGACAGATGAAAAAATTAAAAATTCGACTATGACGGCAAACCCAATTTTACTTCAGAAAAAATATGCCCGTGTCATTGAGTGCTTTGCCAAACAGCAGGGACTTTCACTGGATGAGGCATTGGGATTATTTTATCATTCCGAAGTCTATCAGTTAATGCGTGACGGTGTTTCTGATATGCACTGTATGAGCGATCTGTATCTTGCAGAGGAATTAAGACTGGAATATCAGATGAAATAATAAAAAAGGCTATGCACTGCGTAGCAAATTGAGAGCGAGGTGTTATGATGACCATAGAAGAAATTCTTGCAGGAGAATCGAAGAATGTAGAGTTCAAAGAGAACCTGCCGGAGAAAAGCATCAAATATATGAAGTCTGTGGTTGCCTTTGCAAATGGAACCGGAGGAAAAATCATTTTTGGAATTGCCGATAAAACCAGAGAGGTTGTTGGCTTTGACAAGGAAGATGTATTCAAGAAAATGGATGCCATTGCCAATGCCGTATCAGACAGCTGTGAACCGGCAATCATCCCGGATATTACGTTACAGACGGTTGATGGCAAGACTGTTATTGTGGTAGAGGTTTCTGAGGGCAGACAGCGCCCGTATTATATCAAAGCTTTTGGCAGAGATGGCGGTGTGTATGTCCGTGTTGCCGGAACTACCCGCCTTGCCGACGAGTATATGGTAAAGGAACTGCTTTTCGAGGGCAGTAATCGCTACTACGATCAGGCTTTGTGTACGGGACTGAATATTACGGATGAAGATATTGATGCTCTTTGCAAAGCGATGAAAGAACAGGCAGTCAAGAATGCCCACAATGAGGAGCAGAAAGCATCCATTAAAGATGTTGGCAGACAGCAGCTGCGTTCATGGGGTGTTTTGATTGAGCGTGATGGAAAAGATTATCCTTCCAATGCCTTTGCTATTTTAACTGGTAAAGGTGGATTTCATGTTGCAACGCAATGTGGCGTGTTCAAAGGGACAACGAAAGCGGTATTTGTTGACCGTAGAGAATATACCGGTCCGCTTTGGGAGCAGATAGATGAAGCATTTCAGTTTGTCCTGCGAAATATTCATCTGGGTGCTACAATTGTAGGAATTTATCGGCAGGATGTTTATGAGATTCCACCGGATGCCATTCGTGAGTTGATTATCAATGCCATGGTACATCGTAGTTATCTGGATCATGGTACGATACAGGTTGCGGTATATGACAACCGATTGGAAATTACTTCTCCAGGAAAGCTGCCAATGGGACAAACTATGGAGCGTATGAAAGAAGGCTATTCTAAAATCAGAAATGAAGCCCTTGCTCATGCGTTTGCTTATATGAACCTGATCGAGCATTGGGGAAGCGGCATTCCGAGAATTATTGATAAAGTAAAAGCTGCCGGACTGCGGGAGCCGGAGTTCATTGGCGGCGAAGTTGATTTGCGTATCAATATTTATCGATGTCAGGTTGACGGCACTGTTGATCTCAATGACCTCAATAACGCCATTAAAATGCCGGATACTATTGATAAAATGCCGGATAGTGCCAATGGAGTGCCGGATAAAACAGGAAAAGTGCCGGATACTATGGGAAAAATGCCGGATAGTTCTAATAGAGTGCCGGATACGACAGAAAAAATACCGGATAATGAACAGGAACAACAAATTTATAAATATGTATTGGAAAATGGCTCTATTACTACTGCTGAAACAGTAGAGATTTTAGATGTAAAACATCGTAGAGCCAGAGCTGTTTTGCTGAATATGGTTAAGGACGGTTATTTAAGAAAAGAAGGTGCGGCACGAAGCACTATTTATGTAAAAAATACGGAAGGGAGATAATGCAGCATGGATACAGACAAAATAATACAAGACTTGAACCGCAGATTTGCTGCACCTCTGCCGGAGTTTTATCAGCGTCGCATCATCTTCTGGTATGACGAAGATAAGGAATTTGAGGATAAGTTGGACGAGGTGGTTTTAGAAAATGCAGAGGTGATTGCTCTGACTGGAAATAATACGTTTTCTGTGAAGAAACTGCTTTCGGTAGATGATCTAACCACAAACTATCTGGTTTACAGCCCTTTAGCATATAATCGCCCGGATGATAACTGGCTTCTGGATGTGGAGCTTTACAGTGAGGAGTTCCGGGCAGACCTGATTTCTATTTGGATGGATGAGATGGGGCTTGCATCGAATCCGGCCATGCGGAAACAGGTCAAGAATTATCGTGCTTATTTTAATGCGAAAGACCGCCGATTGAAAGTCAGCACACAGAATAAAGTTCCGGCAATCCCAGCACAGCTGCACATGGCTGTCATGGCGGCAATCTGCGGATTGAAAGACGCACAGCCGAATATGATTCTTCGCAGCGTGTTCCGTGCCGGATTGGATTTGAATAACAATACTGTTTATCAGAATTTCGTAAAATATCATGCTGACGGTGCATTTTGGGCAATGGTTCGCCAGGTTTGCGGATTTGCAGAGGAAGAACCAGACCTCGGACGGCTGGCGATTCATTTGCTGTTGACCGCCGCTACCCGTACCATGCGGCAGGAGTATCTTGCCGGACTGGATGGCTTCATTTCTATGTCGCATCAGGCATATTGCTATGATTTTATTTCTGAATGGCTTCACAGCGAGGATATTCAGCAGTTATATGATGTGGCACGGTATGTTGAAGATGAAGCCCGTCTGCACCAGAGGTTTGAAAAGTTGACGGTAGACGATCTGGCAGGAACGGAGTGCTTCCCTTGCATCAACGAAGTAATTCTGACAAAGCTGATGACAGAGATCAGCGACCATATCATTGATGTGGACACCATTACTTCCACTGTTGAAAAGCGGAGAACTTGTGCATGGTATGAACCGTTTGAAAATTTCTATGACGGTATCCTGCAAGTGGCGAATATGCAGAGCTTCTTTAAGGAACACTCTGCCGGATTCCATACCGCCGAAGCAAAAGGCATCTGGAAAGAATACACGGAAAGCTACTATCAGATGGATACCTATTACCGCTTGTTCCATCTGAACTTTCAAAAGAGCTTGGAGACTTCCAATATTCTGCTGGATGATTTATTCAAGCACGTTGTTGAAAAAGTGGAAGGACTCTATACGCATTGGTTCTTAGGCGAGTTGGGTAATAACTGGTCAGATGTGTGTGCGGATGAACTGGCAAACTACGGTAAGGTTTCGGAAGTGCCACAGCAGGAAGAATTTTACCGTTCCCGCATTAAGACTTCGGACACCAAGGTATTTGTGATCATTTCGGATGCTATGCGGTATGAAGTGGCGGCAGCTATGGCAGACCAGCTTCAGAGAGAGACACAGAGCAAGGTTTCCATCAGCAGTATGCAAAGCATCTTCCCTTCTATTACAAAGTTCGGTATGGCAGCGTTATTGCCGCACAAAGAACTGACAGTAGAGGTTCGGAACGACATTTTGACGGTTCTGGCGGATGGTCAATCTACGGCAAGCACTTACCGGGATAAGGTTCTGAAATCAGAAGATCCGGCAAGTGTAGCTTTGAAATATAATGACATTATTGCCATGAAGCGAGCAGAACGAAGTGCATTGGTAAAGGGCATGGATGTGGTTTATATTTATCACGATACTATTGATGAAGCCAGCCATACTTCGGATACTGCTGTTTTTTCTGCATGTGATAAGGCAATTTCAGAATTGAAGAACCTTGTGCGTATTATTGTAAATGAATTTGGTGGCACGAATATTTTGATTACGGCTGACCATGGATTCCTTTATACATACAGTCCGCTGACTGAGGATGATAAGGTTGGCAAAAATGAATTTTATGATGTAGGCAAGGACAATACAGGAAATCTGAAAAAAGAAAGTGCAAGACGCTGTGTGGAGTATGGTAGACGCTATGCGATCATGCAGAAAGGTGTACAGCCAAACTACTTGTTGCCAGTGAAGTTCCTGGACGGAAAGTCTGATTTTGATGGCTTTGCACCGAGAGAGAGCATACGTATCAAGATGAATGGCGGCGGCATGAACTTCGTCCATGGAGGTATCAGCTTGCAGGAAATGGTTGTTCCGGTGATCGAATACCACTACCTCCGCAACGATTCGATGGAGTATAAGCGCAATAAGCAGAAATATGATACCAAGCCGGTAACAGTCAATCTGCTGTCTGCAAACCGTAAAATCAGCAATATGATTTTCTCATTGAATTTCTATCAGAAGGATGCAGTCAGCGCAAACCGTGAAGCGGCTACTTATCAGGTTTACTTTACGGACGAAAACGGTAAGCAGATCAGTGATGTTCAGAAGATTATTGCAGATAAGACCAGCGATAACGGTGCAGAGAGAACTTTCCGCTGTCAGTTCAATCTGAAATCTTTGAAATACAGTAATACCGCTACTTATTATCTGGTAATTGTAGATGAACAGGGATTGCAGATACCGCAGCGTGAGCCGTTCCAGATTGACATCGCCTTTGCGGTGGATGAGTTTGATTTCTTTAGTTAATACCGCAGGAGGATAGAGAGATGGAACAATTTACAGAGGGTGAAAACACCCGTGAAGATATAAAGAACAAGCTCCGCCAGAACTTTGACGGTAAGATTGTTCGGAAAGACCTGACAAAGAAAATCAAGGAAGGAGCCAATGTTCCGGTTTATGTCTTGGAGTTCCTGTTGGGTCAGTATTGCAGCTCGGATGATGAAACGGTCATTGAAAAAGGCGTACAGAATGTGAAGCGTATTCTTGCTGACAACTTTGTGCGTCCTGATGAATCACAGAAGATTCTTTCGCAGTTGCGAAAGAAAGGCAGTCACACGATCATTGATATGGTGACTGTCCGACTGGATATGAAAAAGGACTGCTTTTTTGCAGAGTTTTCTAATCTGGGAGTTGACAATGTACCGATTGCCGATGAGTACCCGGAAAAATTTGATCGCTTGCTCTGTGGTGGAATCTGGTGTATTGTTCAGCTGGATTACGAGGTGGAAGGCGACAACAACTTTGGCATTGAGGATATTGACGGGAATCCGCTTCGTTCCAAACAGAAAAAACAGAAGGATATATCTCCAATCAGTATTCGCAAGCTGACACCGATCCAGATGCCACATATTGATATTGACGAGCTGAAGCAGGGGCGAAAAGCATTTACCAAAGAGGAATGGCTGGATATTCTTCTACGTTCTATCGGCATGGAGCCGGGTGAATTTACATACCGTGAGAAATGGCTACTCCTGACCCGTATGATTCCATTGGTTGAGAACAATTTTAACCTTTGTGAATTGGGACCGAGAAGCACTGGTAAGTCCCATCTCTACAAAGAGATTTCTCCCAATAGTATCTTGATTTCCGGTGGACAGACGACCGTTGCAAACCTCTTTTACAATATGGGACGCAAAACGGTCGGATTGGTCGGTTTATGGGACTGCGTTGCTTTTGATGAAGTGGCAGGTATCAAGTTCAAGGATAAAGATGGCATCCAGATTATGAAGGACTACATGGCATCCGGTTCTTTTGCCCGTGGCAAAGAAGAAAAGGCTGCTACTGCTTCTATGGTATTTGTGGGAAATATCAATCAGAGTGTGGATGTGTTGTTGAAAACATCCAGTTTGTTTGCACCTTTTCCGCCGGAAATGGGAACAGATACGGCATTTCTTGACCGTATGCACTGTTATCTTCCGGGCTGGGAGATACCGAAGTTCAGACCGGAGCATTTTACCGATGATTACGGTTTTATCAGTGATTATCTGTCTGAATTTATCCGAGAACTTCGTAAGGAACAGTATGGTGATGCACTTGACCATTATTTCCGACTGGGAAGAAATCTGAATCAGCGTGATACGATTGCAGTTCGCCGTATGGTAGACGGTTATCTGAAGCTGATGTATCCGAATGGTGAGTTTACCAAAGAAGAACTGGAAGAAATCATCCAGATTGCATTGGAAATGCGCCGCCGTGTAAAAGAACAGCTGAAAAAGCTGGGCGGCATGGAATTTTATGATGTGAACTTCTCCTATATTGACCTGGAGGATATGTCAGAGCATTATGTTTCTGTACCGGAGCAAGGTGGCGGTAAACTGATACCGGATGGAATGTGCAATCCGGGACAGATTTATACTGTATCCAGGGGAAAAAGCGGCATGATTGGCGTGTTCCGTCTGGAAAGTCAGATGCTTCCGGGAAATGGCAAGATTGAACGCACTGGTTTAGGTAGTGATTCAAAGTGTAAGGAAGCTGTGAACACGGCATTTAACTATTTGAAAGCAAATGGCAACCGGATCAGCGGCTCTATCAGCACATCGACCAAAGATTATATCATCAATTATCAGGATTTGCAGGGTATCGGTATGACTGAAAAACTGGCACTACCTACATTGATTGCTCTTTGTTCGATTGCACTGGGAAAACCAGTGGTCAACAATCTGGCAATTCTGGGCGATATTACAATCAGCGGTACGATGATAAAGGTGGATGAACTTGCAAACACACTTCAGGTGTGCATGGACAGCGGCGCAAAGAAGGTACTGATTCCGAGTACCTCATTTGTTGATTTCGCAAGTGTCCCGGCTGATCTGATGAGTGCATTTCAGTTGATTCCGTATCAGAGTGCGGAGGATGCTGTGTTTAAGGCATTAGGGGTAGAATAATATGGCAAATAAAATTTGTAAAATCGTTTATTTTGATGAGGATTCGATTACAGACTATGTTCAGATTGTTGCAGGTGGAAGCCTTGAAACAACAACTGAATTGCTTAAATCAAGTGAAGCAAATGAGAAGCAAGAAGGAGGTGTCACTGCTAAAGGTGGAATTGGTGGAATATTCAAAGCACTTGTTGGATGGGAAGCATCTGCTAATGGAGATATTTCAGCAGGACTGGCTTTGAATCGCAATAAAATGGTAAAGAATATTATGAAGAACACCATTCTTACAGACTTCCTGAAAATTGTGGATGATGATTCTGCAAAAAAATCTGCGTCAAAAACGGCCAGAGGTGTTATAAAAAAATTTGATGGTTACATAATTTCTGCAGAAAAAGATTCCCTTTCATATATGGTTATGGTGTCTCCATATTTGTCCATGTTAAAAACAGGTTCATCTGTTCCAGCTGGAGAATTCAATATTGCTATTGATAAGCTGGAAAATGCTTTGAAAAATGCGAAGGGATATTATGAATTTGTAGGAACAAAAGGGAAAAGCAAGGTTATCTTGAGATTTAATATCAATTCTTTTAAGAATGGATATACAATTAGTGATCTACTTAAGATGAATTTAAACATTTATGCAATAAAAGTAGGTAGAACTTCTCTTGATATGTTGGATGTAAGCAAGGAATTGGAGATGGATGTTTCAATAATTCCAAAAGATAATCCATCATATGAAGAAAGTAATGAAGTAGAGGATAATACCGCTTCACAGAAAATTTTAGATGTGTTTGATGTATTACTTGCGGGGGTGGAAGCAATTGATTGACCGAGTTGTTGTTTTTACTGGATCAAAAAGAGATTTTGAACAATATTTAGAAAATAATCTTCCAGAAGATGAAATCACGATACCTTTTATGGAATTGATACAGCATTATAACGCTAGGTTGCGTCCGAATGAATCAGGTGTTGGGGAAGCAGCATTACAAAAAAATTTGTATGTGGATAATTGCATTGTTGGAGCAGATGATTATGGTTCTGTTATGCCGCATGTATTGTCAAATTTTGTGAACATTGTGACCTTGAATTATCAGATAGGCGTTCTTTATGTTCAGAATCCTCCGAGACGCGTTCTTGAATCATTACAATCGGCACTTGATGGGGATATAGAATATAAGGGTAGCAGCTATGTTGAATTGACGAGAACTGTATTAAAAACAATTTATCAAAATCTTGATAATGATGTTTTGGGACAGGATCAATGTAAAAAACAAATTTTGAGTGGAATGTATAGATTGACAACAGGAACACATGGAAAACCGGTTGTGCTTATGCTATACGGACCATCAGGAGTAGGGAAAACAGAAAGTGCAAAGAGCATTAGTAAATCGTTAGGTGGAGATCTACTCAGAATCCAGTTTTCAATGATGCAGACAGAGGAAGCTTTTAATTATGTTTTTGGATCAGAGCATTCAAAAAGTAGTTTGGCACGTGATATGGTAGGGAGAGAGTCGAATGTAATTTTAATCGATGAATTTGATAAAGTTAACCCTGCATTTTATAATGCCTTTTATGAGTTGTTTGATGAAGGACGATATGTAGATACAAATTATGACATCGATCTTGGTCAGGCTGTATTTCTTTTAACGTGTAATTTTGGAAGCGAAACTGAAATTAAGAAAGCCCTTGGACCAGCAATGTTTTCGCGTATTGGAGGCTGTATAGAATATGCTGATTTGACTGTTGAGCAAAAGCAAATAATTATAAATAACTGGTATTCCTCTATACTTAAAACATTAAAGGAAGATGAGAAAGACTTTATTCAGAGTACTGATGTTCACGAGTGGTTTATAAAAAATGCGGGTCGTTATGATAATATCAGAATTTTGAAAGGAAAAATGGAAAACGCTATTTTTGAAAAATTGACTGAACAATTTATAATATCAAAATAGGGTATTTTTTAGATATTTTATTTGTAGACCTAGTATCGTGAAACAGCCATAGCTTTTAAAAACTTCTTTTGCCCATTTATTTGCTTCTTCGTATACCTCTTTTGAAATATTATCTTTTGAAGATATGAGAGTTCCTATTTTTATCCATTCATCAGCCGTAATTTCTGTCTCTCCGAAAGGATCATATTTAGGAACACATACTACGAGTGCAGCTATAAATTCCTTTGCCTGAAACATTATATTATCATGTAAAGATATGGAATCCTCTTTCCAAAATGTTTTGCCATCCCATCGTCCTTTGTAAAATTCATGGTAACAAGTGCCATCCCTTTCGCGATCTGTTACAAAATATTTCATAGCATTTCCTCCACAAATCCCACTCGTATGTGTAAAACCTGTAGTTCTGTTATTTTATCAATTTATCTACAGTATGTCAAAAAATATGAGTACAGTAACAAACCGAGGCAAACCTTTGCGGTTTGCCTCGGTTTCATAAAATCCAACGGAAATACATATCCTACAGATACTTCTTGATCTCCTCGATCAGTGCGGTATACTCTTCATCCGAGAGGAACTTCTGCTGTGGATTCATAGCGAAGACGCCGCCCCACTCATACTCGTCTGTATACTTCGGAACGAGGTGGAAGTGCAGGTGATGACCGGTATCGCCATAAGCGCCGTAGTTCACTTTCTGCGGATGGAATGCCTGATGCAGTGCCTCGGCAACATGGTTGATGTCCTCGATGTAAGCGGCACGTTCCTCGGCGGTCAGCTCCGTGATCTCACTCACGTGCTTCTTGTGTGCAACGATGACACGTCCCCTGTGGCTCTGCTCCTTAAAAAGATATACCTTGGAGGAAGGAAGTTCACAGATCTTGATGCCGAATGCGGCTACCAGATCACCTTCCATGCAATATGCGCAATTCTGATCTGTCATGATGTTCTCCTTATTTCTGGTTGAAGTGTACAGCAAATCCGGCGATCTCATCCTTTAAGTAAGCAACGGTAAGCTCACCCTTGTCATTGTATTTGAAGGAAGACTCATCGAAAGCAAAGCCTCTCTTCTCCAGATGATAGATGGCACGATCCAGATAATTTGTCTGGATGCAGATGTGACCGTGTGTTCCGCGGCCCGGATTCTTCATCATCTCGATTAAGGAACCAACGAACATGGAACTGTTGCCAACCTTGACATCCTGTCCAAGTAAAGTTGCGAACTTTGCGGACTCTGTGGAAGCAACTTCCTCAGATGCATTGTTGACACCTACATGCAGGAGCTTGAATCCAAGCATGGTAGCAACTGCCTCTTTGGTGAGAGCGGTGATGCCTGCCCAGTCCTTTGCTGCGATCATGTCTTTGTTTACCATCCAGGAACCGCCGCATGCGATGATCTTCTTGAAATCAAGATAGTTCGTCAGGTTCTTAGCGTTGATACCGCCGGTCGGCATGAATTTCATCTTGGTGTACGGAGCAGCCATGGATTTAATCATGTTCAGTCCGCCAGCAGCCTCTGCCGGGAAGAATTTTACAACCTCAAGACCAAGCTCGATTGCAACTTCCACATCGCTCGGGTTTGAGCAGCCAGGAGTTACCGGAATACCCTTGTCCACGCAGTATTTTACAACCTTCGGGTTTAAGCCCGGGCTGACGATGAACTTCGCACCTGCGTTTACCGCACGGTCAACCTGCTCGGTAGTAAGAACGGTACCTGCGCCGACTAACATCTCCGGGAACTGCTCGGACATGATGCGGATGGACTCCTCAGCAGCAGCGGTACGGAAGGTAACCTCAGCACACGGAAGACCGCCGTCACATAAAGCTTTTGCCAGAGGTGCGGCATCCTCTACATGATCCAGTGCGATGACCGGGATAATACCAATCTTGGAAAACTCTTCTAATACTTTGTTCATGATTCTTCTCCTTTTACTTATCATTCATGTTCCATAATGCGGAACTATGTTTCATGTAATGGTACAAAATTATTATAACATGTGGAAAAACCTTGTCAACCGATTCAAGAAACAAAATCGTGTATTTTCCATAAAACAAAACGCCGGGACAGCAGAGATTCCAGAGTTGACTTTCGGACAGCGGTCATGGTATGATAACAAGGCAGTTCCGCAATACGGAACGACAGATTGAATGATGAAACTGACTGAGATACAGCATGGGAGATACTATGGCAGAAGAGAGAGAAGCGAAAAATCCGGTACAGTCGGCAGAGCGTATTTTTCAGGTGATGGAGACGCTTGCGGACCACGGGGAGATGGGACTGATGGAACTTAGCACGGCGCTGGATCTGCACAAGAGCACTGTACACAGACTGTTAATGTCTCTTATTTATATGGGATACGCAAAGCAGGATGAGGCGACGCAGAAATATATGCTTTCCTATAAGGTGGTCAACATGGCGGGAAAGATCCTCGAGCGGATGGATATTCTGCAGGTGGCAAAGCCGTATATGGAACGTCTCTCGGACCTGTCCGGGGAAGCGGTGCATCTGGTGCAGCGCGAGGGCAACCATATCTTATATATATACAAGATCGAGGCGAAGGTCGGAACAATCCGCATGGTGTCCCATGTGGGAATGGTACATCCGATGTACTGCTCTGGTGTCGGCAAAGCGATCATGGCGACGCTTCCGGACGAGGAAGTCAAAAAGATCTGGAATGAGAGCATTATTGAGAAAAAAACGGACAAGACGATCACGGATTTCTCGCAGATGCAGGAAGTATTGGATGAAGTGCGGCAGAATGGCTACGCGCTGGACGATGAGGAGAACGAAAAGGGCGTCCGCTGCATCGCAGCCTGCCTGCACGGCTACCAGAAAGAGGTAAAATACGCGTTCAGTATTTCTGGACCGACCAGCCGCATGACGAGAGAGCGCGTCAGGGAACTTGCGGTGGATGTGAAAAAAGTACAGGAAGAACTGTCGAGAGAGCTTGGCTATTACAAATCTTAAGATTGAATTTTCAAAAATAAAATTCAAAAGAAAAACATCGGCTGCGGGAATAAAAGGAAAGCGCCAGGGTCATACTATCCTTGAAAACAGAAGTGATTCTGAGAAAAAGGAGAATATGACTATGAGAAAGTGGAGAACACTGCTTGCAGGACTGGTACTTACTTTCGCGGTGAGCGCGATGGCTGCCTGCGGTACGAACAATGACAAAGTCAATGATACGACGAACGGAACCGGCACGGAGAGCACCGTAGACGGAACCGGCACAAACGGAACAACCAACGGCACGACCAACGGCACAAACGGAACAACCAACGGCACAGTGAACGATACCAATGGAACTTTAAACGATAACGGTGAGATGGACAACAACGGCGCAGCTGATAACAACGGAAACGGCAATGTTGTGGACGACGTGGTAGACGGTGTCGGTGAGGCTGGAAAGGATGTCATCAACGGAGTGGAGAACGGTGTGGATGATCTGACCGGCAATGACAATAATAACAACGGAACCACAGATAATAACGGAAACGGCAGATAGAGCGCGTTTTACGGATGAGGGAAATAGAGAATGGCGAAAGCAAAAGAGGCTTTCGCCATTTTTGATGAATTCCTAAAATAACTATGAAATCTCCGTAATTTCCTTGTGATTAAACAATGTTTGCATTATAATGAACCTAAATTTCATGATAGAAAGCGAATAGGGGATATTAGTGTGAAAAATAAGATTTTTCACACGCAAGATTTGTGCTTCGCACAAACTTGAGATGCGCTTAGAAGCAGCGCAAGAATGGAGGATTAGTATGAATCACAATGATTTCAGAGAGATTATAGATGATGCGCCGGAGACGGGCGCAGATACAAATACAGGAACTGCAGGCAGCAGACAGCCGGGAAGCGCGGATAACGGTGTGCCGGCGGGAAACGCGGCTCACGGTGCGCAGACGGGAAGTGAGGCTCCCCGTGCAGAAGATGTGGCGGAGCATGAGAGCACATCAGGCACCGGAGAGGTGACACAGAGTTCCGCTTCGGATGACACAGACCGGAATCAGGACACGGAGTATGAGGACATCTGCTATATCTGTAGACGCCCGGAACATATTGCGGGAAAGATGATCCGTATTCCGAACAATATCTGCATCTGCCAGGACTGTATGCAGAAGACGTTTGACAGCATGAACGGAAGCGGTTTTTCCATGGATGATATGATGAATATGAACATGGGAAGAATTCCGAACATCAGCATGATCAATCTGTCGGATCTGCAGGGCGGACTGCCGAACAATCAGAAGCTGAAGAAGAAAAAGCCGAAGGCGCAGTCGGAGCCGGTTATCGACATTAAGAAGATCCCGGCACCGCACAAGATCAAGGCGTCGCTCGATGAATATGTGGTCGGACAGGAGCAGGCGAAAAAGGTGATGTCGGTTGCGGTCTATAATCACTACAAGCGGATTGCGGCGGATGAGAAGGACGGCGTGGAGATTGAGAAGTCCAACATGCTTATGATCGGACCGACCGGCTGCGGCAAGACGTATCTGGTCAAGACGCTTGCGCGGCTTTTGGATGTGCCGCTTGCGATCACGGACGCGACGTCACTCACGGAGGCAGGCTACATAGGCGACGACATTGAGAGCGTAGTCAGCAAGCTGCTTGCGGCTGCGGACAATGATGTGGAGCGTGCGGAGCACGGCATCATTTTTATCGACGAGATCGATAAGATTGCGAAGAAGCGCAATACGAACCAGCGGGATGTCAGCGGAGAATCCGTACAGCAGGGAATGTTAAAGCTTTTAGAGGGCGCCGAGGTCGAGGTGCCTGTGGGAGCCAGCAGCAAAAACGCGATGGTGCCGATGACGATGGTCAACACGAAGAATATTCTGTTCATCTGCGGCGGAGCATTTCCGGAGCTGGAGGAGATCATTAAGGAGCGTCTGAATCAGGAGGCTTCGATCGGATTCCGCGCGAAGTTAAAGGATGAGTATGACAAGGACGAGAACCTGCTCTCCAAGGTTACCGTGGAGGATGTGCGTAAGTTCGGTATGATCCCGGAGTTTTTGGGACGTCTGCCGATCCTGTTTACATTAGAGCCGCTCTCGGAGGATACGCTGGTGCGGATTTTGCAGGAGCCGAAGAATGCGATCTTAAAGCAGTATGAGAAGCTTCTCGCCATGGACGAGGTCAAGCTGGCGTTCGATGAGGATGCGCTGCGCGCGATCGCACACAAGGCGAAAGAGAAGAAGGTGGGAGCGCGTGCGCTCCGCGCGGTGATAGAGGAATTCATGCTGGATATCATGTATGAGATTCCGAAGGACGACAACATCGGCATGGTCACGATCACGAAGGACTATGTGGAGAAGAAGGGCAGCCCGGTCATCACACTGCGCGGCTGCATCGGTATCGGGAGTACGGAGAATCCGCAGATTGCAGCCAGCAACTGATAATATGGAATAAATAGTTACACTCCGGCATCTATTGTTAAGAAAGCAATGGATGACCGGAGTTTTTTATGCCAAATTGCATGGAGCAGGTATATTCAGAGGAGTATTATGATTTTTTGATTCCGTACGGGGTGGAGGCAGAGGTTCCGTCCACGCCCGGATGCGTGCAGCGCATCGCGGAGGATTACGACATTTTTTTCTACCCGCGAGAGGGACTGCCGCCGCTTTCTATCGGGAATTATACCTACACGGCGATACCAAAATGCTACGCACTGCTCGATACGACGGCGCTCGATGCATCGGGAATCACCCGGCTGCAGAATCAGCCGGTGCTTGCGTTAAAAGGCGAAGGGGTCCTGGTGGGCGTCATCGATACCGGCGTAGATTACACAAACCCGCTGTTCCGGTATTCGGACGGCAGCAGCAGAATCCTGCGGATCTGGGATCAGACGGTACAGGACGGAACGCCGCCGGAGGGAATTCTGTACGGTGCAGAGTACCGTAAAGAGGAGATTGATGAAGCGCTGCAAGCAGAGCGGCCGTATGATGTGGTGCCGTCCCGCGATGAAAACGGGCACGGAACATTCGTGACGGGAGTCGTGTGCGGGGGAGAGGATATCCCGAACGGCTTTATCGGGGCGGTGCCAAACGCTGGGATTGCCGTTGTAAAGCTAAAAGAGGCAAAGCGTTATCTGCGGGAATTTTTCTTCGTGCCGGAGGGAGTGCCTGCCTATCAGGAGACGGACCTGATGATGGCGGTATCCTATTTAAATGGCGTTGCAAATGTGTTGAATATGCCGCTTGTGATCTGTCTTGCGCTCGGCAACAGCATGGGGGGACACGGTACGGACGGTCCGCTGCCTAATTTTCTGAACTATATCAGTACCAGGCGGAGGCGTTCGATTGTGACGGCAACGGGAAACGAGGCGAACACCAGGCACCATTTTCAGGGGGCGATCCGCCGTGAGATGGAATATGAGGATGTGGAGATCAGCGTGGAGCAGGATATGGCGGGCTTTTTCATAGAGCTGTGGGCGGGCGCGCCGGAACTGTACACGATATCTGTGATCTCGCCGACGGGCGAACGGCTTCCGAAAGTGCCGCTGCGTTCCGGTGTCTCCCAGACCTTCCGGTTTGTCTTTGAGGGGACGACCGTGTCGGTGGATTACCGCATTGAGACGAAGGAGACGGCAAACCAGTTGATCTATCTGCGCTTTTCGGATGTGCGCAAGGGGCTTTGGATTGTGCGGGTTTATCCGGAAAATCTTGTGAGCGGCAACTATAACATGTGGCTCCCGATGCAGAAGCTTACGGACGGAAATGTGATTTTTCTAAGATCCAATCCGGACACGACGCTCACTGCGCCGGGGACAGCGGCACAGGTCATCACGGTCGGCGGGTACCAGGTTTCCAACAACAGCATGTATGCGGATTCCGGGCGCGGCTACACGGTGGCGGGTGAGATCAAGCCGGACTTTGCGGCACCTGCGGTGAGTGTATATGGACCGGGGCTGCGCCAAAATTATGTGACCTACACGGGAACCAGCGCCGCGGCGGCGGTGACGGCAGGGGCGGTCGCGCAGATCATGCAGTGGGCGCTGGTGCAGCAGAACGATCCAGTGATGTCCAACGCCGCGATCAAAAATATGCTCATCCGCGGTGCAAAGCGCTCGGAGGACAGGGGGTACCCGAACCGGGAGTGGGGGTACGGTGCGCTGGATGTCTATCAGGCGTTTGAGTATTTAAGGCTGTAGAGAGAACAGAAGATGTGAGATAGAAAATTTTTACAAAAACCGGAAATGGGTGCAACCGTTTCCGGTTTTTTGCGTCTTATTATATGAAAGACAAAAACCGGATGATAGAAAAGAGAGGGAGAAGCTTATGAGGAGAAAAGGAATGGAACGGGTGACGGCAGGTGTGCTTGCGGCAGTGATGGCAGTGGGGATGACAGGCTGTGCGAACAGCGGAATGTCCGGTACAACCACTGATCTTACCGGACAATACGGGACCAAAGAGGAAGGTCAGACGGAAGGAACCGGAGCAAACGGACAGACAGGACAGGCAGAAGATACAGGAACGGAGGATACTGCAATGGAAGAAAAAGATCTCGGTGCTATCAGGGAAGCATTTGAGTATTCCTATACGCAGTTTTCCTTAAATCTGCTGCGGGAGAGCAGAAAGCAGGTGCAGAACGGCGAGGACGCGAAGAATACGATGGTGTGTCCTCTTTCCGTGATGATGGCGCTCGAGATGGCGCGGACCGGAGCGGACGGCGACACGAAGCAGCAGATGGGAGCGGTTTTGTACCCGGGAATGTCGGCGGAGGATGGCAGTATGGTGCTTGGCAGGATCTGCAAGAGCCTGCCGGATGCAGAGGGCGCCAGATTCCACATGTCTGATTCGGTGTGGATGAAAACGGCGGACGATGTATTTGTGCCGGATGAGAATTTCCTTGACACCGTAAAAACGGCGTATGACGCAGAAGTCTTTGGCGCCCCGTTTGACGAGACGACCTGCCGGGACATCAACCGCCTGGTGGAGCAGGAGACAGACGGCATGATAACAGAGATTCTGGATCAGATTCCGGAGCTTGCGGTCATGTACCTGGTGAATGCGGTGGCGTTTGATGCGGAGTGGGAAACGCCCTATGATGAGAGCCAGATACAGGATGCCACATTTTATGCGGAGGACGGAAGCGGGCAGGAGGTTTCCATGATGTACGATACCACGTACCGCTATCTGACCATGGAACATGCCAAGGGCTTTTGCCGGGCTTACAAGGAGGGCTATGACTTTGTGGCGCTGCTTCCGGAGGAGGGACTGTCACTGAGCAAATGGCTGGAAGAACTGGACGGGGAAACGTTTCACGAGACAATCCGGCAGGAAAATGATACAATGATAGAGACGGGACTGCCGCAATTTACAGGCGAGACGGATCTGGAGCTAAAGGATACACTCATGGCGCTCGGAATGCCGCTCGCGTTTGATGAGAAACAGGCGGATTTTTCCAAAATGGGGTACTGTCCGGACGGAAGAAATATCAGCATCAGCAGGGTGCTGCACAAGACACACATTGATGTGGACGGGCTTGGAACGAAAGCCGGAGCGGCCACAGTTGTGGAGATGTGCAAGGAGACGGCAATGGTTGAACAGCCGGAACGCATTATTTTAGACCGGCCGTTTTTATATGCGATTGTGGAGAAGGATACCGGCATTCCGGTGTTCATCGGAACAGTGGAGAGCTTTTAACTGAGAGGGAGAGGGCATGGAGGATGAAAAAATCATAGCGCTGTACTGGGACAGGGATCAGACGGCGATTGCAGAGACACAGCAGAAGTACGGACGTTACTGCGGGAGCATCGCGCACAACATTGTACATGATGCGCAGGATGCAGAGGAGTGCGTGAACGACACATGGATGCGCGCCTGGAATTCCATGCCCAGGGAGCGCCCGCAGCTTCTGGCGGCTTTTCTGGGAGCGATCACGCGCAATCTGTCGCTGGACTGCTACCGCAGAAAGCACTCCGAAAAGAGAGGCGGAGGTGTCATGCCGTATATATATGAAGAACTGCATGACTGCGCCGGGGGCGAGGAGCCGCTGACACAGATGGAGCGAAAGGAGCTGGCGGCATCCATCAACCGGTTTCTGGAGGGGCTGGACCGCGAGAGCCGGATTATTTTCATGCGCAGATACTGGTATATGGATGGCATCGGAGCGATTGCCGGGAGGCTTGCGGTCAGCGAGAGCAAGGTAAAATCTTCGCTGTACCGGTCCCGGGGAAAACTGCGGAGACATCTGGAACGCGAAGGGCTGCTTTCATAGCGGCGGAAAGGAGCGGAAAATATGAAGACGGACGATTTACTGGATGCGCTCGGCGAAGCGGATCCTGCCTACATACAGGAAGCGGAGGACGTACGCTATCTCGGAGCACGCAGGAAGCATTTTATGCAGATGGCTGCCTGTGTGGCACTTCTTTTGATCGGAGGTTCCTACGGGATGTGGCAGCAGTATGAAAATGCCACGCATACGGATGTGGCAAAGACGGAGAGTGCAGAAACGGCAGACACTTATGAGGCAGCGGCATCCGACGGCGACATGACATCTGACGCGGCAGCGCCGGACGGTACCGCAGAGAGTGCGGAGGAATATGAGGCGGCTGCACAAAGCACTGCGGGGGATGGCAACGGTATACAAGAGGCTGCCCAGCCGGAGAGCGTTGCGGGAATTGACTGGTATTTTAACGAAGTGGAGGAACTTCAGACATCGATTGCCTGCGGGGCGGAAGCGGCGAAGACGGTTTCACTCACAGAGGAACAGCTTCAGAACTATTACGGAATCAAGGTGATTCCGGATGCAATTCCGGATGGCTATGTGCAGACGGATGAGGAGAAAACGTATCAGATTGGCTATGATGCAGATGGCAATGTGATCGATGACAACTGTGTCATGCGTTATGAGAACAGTGAGACAGCGGGATGGTTTACCATCCGCGCACGCTCAACGGACATGGGGGAGATGACGTCCTATGTATCCGGCGGATTAAAGCCGATGACGGTTTCCGGTGTGAAGGTGACAGCAGCACATTATCCGGCGGGCAGCAGTGGAGGAACGTTCACGGACGGGTATCTGGCGACCTATAAGAAAAACGGTGTGACCGTGAATGTGCAGTCGGAAGGACTGAGCCGGGACGAGTTCTGCGCACTTGTGGAGAATCTGCTGGCGGAGTGACGGCTTGATTTTATGAGAGAGAAGTATTATGCTTGCTTTGGTGCAGTGACGGGAGAGTGCATTACATCTGCGAAGGAGTGCTGCATCAGAAGGAGGAAGCGATGAAAATCACAACAAAACAAATCACAACGACAGCGGTTCTTCTGGCGATCTGTATCGTGAGCCAGTTTTTTAAGAACACGAGCGTCTATATTACCGGACCGGTCATCAATGCATGCCTGATCTTAGCGGTGTTAAGTGTGGGAATTCCCTGCGGCATTATTCTCTCTGTGATCACGCCGGTCACATCATTCTTTATTACGGGAAGCCCGATCATCGGTGCCATTCCGGCGATCATGCCGTGTATCATGGCGGGCAATGCCATTCTGGTCCTGGGTGTGGGACTGGTCACGAAAAAATGCAAAGGAAACGGCGGACTGATTGCCGGCATGGCGGCAGGATCTGTCGTAAAGGCACTGTTCATGGGAATTGTGATCTCGCTGATTCTGATTCCGAACCTTCTGCCGGCACCGATGGAGGCAAAGATGGCAGTGTTCCAGACGACCTTTTCCGTGACGCAGCTTGTGACTTCCCTGATCGGAAGCGTGTATGCATTTATTCTCTGGATTCCGTTGAAAAAAGTGGTAAAATAGGGAAAAGAGACTCCGATGGCGGAGCGGGAGAAAAGATCCTGCTCCGCGTTTTTGTGTAATAGGAAACTTCGTTCCTATTACACAAAAATGCACCGCGGGGATGCGCACCTCGCGGTGAGGTAAATAATGCTTTGCATACCGCTCGGGCGCGCAAGTGTGCGGCGAGCGCACACCTTGTTCTTGATCTCTTCATTCCATATGGGTATGGGAAGATGACTAATGTATAACTTACAATCATGAGCGGCATAAGCGGCTGGAATAATCTTGACACTGAAAAAAGAAAGTATCATAATTGATTTCAAGAATTTTATATGTCGGGAAAGGAATGGTAGCATAATGGATATCAGATTTGTAAAAAGAGACGTATTAAAGGAGAAGCCGGATCAGAAACATCTCGGATTCGGCAAGTATATGACCGATTACATGTTCGTCATGGACTGGACGAAGGAAGACGGCTGGAAGGATGCGAGAATCGTGCCGGAAGGACCGATCAGTCTGGAGCCTGCCTGTGTGACGCTGCACTATGCGCAGGAGACATTTGAGGGTATGAAGGCATACCGCACGGCAGAGGGAAAGATCCAGCTGTTCCGTCCGGAGATGAATGCGAAGAGAATGATCAATTCCAACGCGAGACTCTGCATGCCGGAGTTCCCGGTGGATATGTTCGTAGAAGCGGTAAAAGCGCTGGTAAAGGTGGAGGCAGACTGGGTTCCGTCTGAGCCGGAGACCTCTCTTTATATCCGCCCGTTCATGTTCGCAACAGAGGCTGCGCTCGGCGTACATATGGCGTCCGCTTACAAATTCATGATTATCTGCTGCCCGGTAGGCGCTTACTATGCAGAGGGCATCAATCCGGTGAAGATTCTTGTCGAGGACGAGCTGGTGCGTGCAGTCAAGGGCGGTACCGGATTCACCAAGTGCGGCGGCAACTATGCAGGCTCCATCTTAGGACAGGTAAAGGCAGAAAAGCTTGGTTACTCCCAGGTACTCTGGCTGGACGGTGAGCACCGCAAATACGTCGAGGAAGTCGGTACAATGAACATCATGTTCAAGATCGCCGGTGAGATCTACACAGCACCGATCGAGGGTACGGTACTTCCGGGCGTTACCAGAGATTCCATGATTCATCTGTTGAGAGACTGGGGTTACAAGGTAAACGAGACCAGATTATCCGTCGATGACCTGATGAAGGCAGGACATGACGGAACCTTAGAGGAAGTATTCGGAACGGGTACCGCAGCCGTGATCTCTCCGGTTGGTGAACTCCGCTACAAGGATGATGTTGTCACGATCAACGATTTCAAGATCGGCGAGCTGACACAGAAGCTGTACGACACACTGACCGGTATCCAGTGGGGCAAGCTTCCGGATAAGTACGGCTGGACCGTTCCGGTAGAATAGGATTTATTCCGTATCGCGTTGTAGCTGTCCGGTCAGAGGAAGTCTTACGATTACGACGGCTCCGCCTGCCGGCGCATTACACAGAGTGATCGATCCGCCAAGTCCACGGGCAAGCTGGTCGGCGATGGAAAGTCCGAGACCGAAGTGGCTTTTATCATTCCGGTCGGCGGATTCCCTGTAAAAGGCTTCCGTGCCGTAGAGCAGGGCGTCTTCGCAGAAGCCGGGTCCCTCATCGGATACAGTGAGAAAGAGCGTGCTTTCTTTCTCGGGTGCATCCCTATAATCGCGGATGGAGGCATCTAAAGTGACCGTTCCTTTGTGCGGTGAGTAGCACACGGCATTGTCGATCAGATTGTTTAAAATACGCCGCAGCGGATGTTCCGGCAGTGGCAGAACGGCTGGAAGAGTCTCGGTGGAAAAAAGAACATGCAGTTCTTTTTTCTGACCGAGACTTTTTGTATTCCCGAGCAGATCGTCGAAAAACGATGCCGTGTGAAGCTGCGCCTGAAAACGGCACTCTGCGGAACATGCAGCGGGATCATCCGTCTTTGCGAGCTCGATAATTCTAGCCAGATAATCCTGGATCTGTGCGGCGTTTTCCAGAATAAACCGGTTGCAGGATTGCTGCGTCTCATCGAGCGCTGTCTCGGATAAAAGCTCCGCGTTCCCGCGGACGATCGTAAGCGGCGTCTTGATGTCATGGGCGAGCGCGGAAAATTGACGTCTGCGCTGTTGCTGCATGTGCCACTGCTCTTTTAAGGAGGCGGAAAGTTCGGATTTCAGCGCGTCCAGAGAAGCGGCTACCTGGTTGAATTCGCAGATGGCAGTCGCCCGGATGGTAAAGTCGAGATTCTGATTGCGGATTTCGTCGGCAGCTTCCTGCAGATGAAAAAGTTCCCGCGACAGGTATTTTGCCTGCCGTGTGATGACGAGTACAAAAGCTACAAGAAGCAGGAACAGCAGGAGAAACACTTCCAGCAGTTCAGCGCTCGGAAAGAGACGCCGGAGCGCGGGATTTGCAAAGGCAGACCGGAAATCATAAGTGAGCACCACAATCCGGGTGTCGGTCTGGCGTTTAACATAGGTTCGTCCGAGCATATTTGCGGAGAGGGAATCCTGCCCGGAAAGTGCGAGAAGATCTGCATTTTCGCGGATGGAACCGGACATGTCCGTTTCAAGAAGCTCTCCGGATGCGTCATAGATGGCGTAGCCGCAGGCGGATGGGATCCCGGAAGACACGATGTCCGTATGTGCGCCGATGGTGTGAAGGTAGGCAAGAGCCTCTTTTTCGGCGGCGTTCGCAGGCAGGATCAGACCCGTACCGACGGAGACGGTAATCTGGAGAAGCCACAGCAGGAACGCCAGAAGCACCGCGGCGACAAGCTTTAGTAAAAAGCGCACAAAAAATGTGCGCAGCCGGATTTCTTTTTTCTTTTTTTTCATGCGTTCCATCGATAACCGATCCCCCATACTGTCTGAATTGGCGCCATATTTACTGCGGCAAATTTTTTCCGGATATTTTTAATATGCTCTGTAATGGCAGACGCATCGCCTGTCTTGTCGTATCCTAAGACCGCTTCGTAGATCTGCTCCCTGGAAAATGTCTGCCCGCGGTTTTTTGCGAGCAGAAGTGTGATCTCATACTCCGTCCTGGTAAAGGGGAGCGTGACACCGCCTGCTGCGACCTCGCGGGAGGCGAGCAGAAAGCGGATGCCCTGTATGGAGAGACAGTGGTGTTTTTCGCGCTGCTCCCGGCGCAGATGTGCGGCGACGCGCGCACGCAGTTCAACGATGGAGAAGGGCTTTTTGATATAGTCGTCCGCACCGACGGAAAAACCGTAGTCGACGTCCTCCTCCATGGTCTTTGCGGTCAGGAACAGAATCGGGCAGTCCGTGTCGTCGCGGATGGCGCTGCAGAGTTCATAGCCGTCCGTCTGCGGCATCATGACGTCGAGAAGGATGAGATCATACTCTGCGAGGTGCGCCGCAAGATCCGCCGGTACATGCGGCATGCAGGTAATGGTATGCCCCTCCCGGCGGAGTGCATGTTCAATCAGCGCGAGGATGCCGGGATCATCGTCAATTGCGAGAATGTGAGCCATAAAAACCTCATTTCTATCAAGAACCCATTCCATAAAGGGTCAGGTACAAAAGGAACGAAAGTGCGTACAGCACGTAAATGTGCGTCGGATAAAACCAGTAGAACAGCTTTTTGGAGCCGTGTCCACGGGTTCCATTGTAACATAACATAGGGATAACGGCAAAAACTTCCAGCCACTCATAAGCATCGGTAAAAAAGAAAGAGGCAGAAGTTCCTGCGGGCATAAAAAGCAGCACGGGCAGGATGTCCCACGCAAGCACGAAAAGTGCAAAGGCACCTGCCTGCAATCGGCGGTGTCTGTGCGTCAGGTAGAGAATCACGCCGCCGAGCAGTGTGGCGGTGCCACCGTCGATGATCGCAGTGTGGCAGGGCAGGACACTGTACACCAGAAGGTTTAAGAGAAAATTGCCGTAGGGAATGCCAAAGTCTGCAGATACGGCGAACAGCCCGTACAGAAGAAAGGGCAGAAAGACCGGAATCAGGATGGCAGAAAGTCCCCGGATCCACTGTTTTTTCTGACACCGGTCGATGCCCCAAAGAACGACGAGCAGGACGGAAAAGGATGCAAGCATCTGATTCTGCGGGAAAAAGCCGTCCGGCCGGACGAGGCCGGATGCAATATTATAGAAGGAAAACTGCACCAGTCCCATGAAAATGGCGATGGCGTAAATGCGCAGAAAATATTTTTTCCGGTCGTGCGTGTGAAGAAAACCCTCCACGATACAGAAGAGGAACAGCGGGGCGGCAAGCCTGCCGATCCACGAAAAGAACAGTGGGATCTTCCCTGTAAATGAGAAAAAATAGTGAATGTGGTCGAGAATCATGCAGACCATGGCAAAATATTTGAGCGCAAAGTCTGAGAGTCCCCGTTGTTTTGTGATTGTTGTCTGATTCATACGTTCTGGAATCCTCCTTGTTTACTTCTTGTGATAAGTTGTGATAAGATGTTCACAGAAACAGCATACAGGCAAATTATAAGGATTTTATAAGGAACGGAAAGGAAGTTATAAAATGACAAAACAGGAAAAAGCAATCGAATTGCATGACAGGGGATGCAACTGTGCACAGGCGGTGGCGTGTGCGTTTGCGGAGGAGATCGGCGTGCCGGAAGAGACGCTGTTTGCCGCGGCGGAAGGATTCGGACTTGGCATGGGCGGCATGGAGGCAACCTGCGGAGCGGTCTCCGGTGCGGTGATGCTTGCGGGCTTCAAGAACAGCTGTGCCGATCCAAAGAACCCGAAGACCAAGGCGGCAACCTATCAGCTGACCAGGGAGATTACCAGACAGTTTGCCGAGAAGAACCATGCGCTCGTCTGTAAGGAATTGAAGGGTGTGGAAACCGGCGTGGTTTTGCGGAGCTGTCCGGACTGTATCCGCGATGCGGTTGCGATCGCGGAAAAGGTACTACAACGATGATATAATGAACTCTGACGAGTTCATATTAGAAGTTCCTGCGGAACTTCGGATGCGCAAAAGGCAGCGCAGAAAAGATGATATAATAAAAAGAATAAAGTCGAAACAGAGCAGATGTCCCTGTGTGGAAGCGGTGTCTTTCATACAGGGACATTTGTGTATTTGCACGAAGCAGAACATGCCAAAAACAGCCATATGCAAAATATGCACAAGAAGAAAAAACGAAAAACCATAAAATTATACGAAACACACAAAAGAAACAGAAGTATTTTCAAGAAAAAGAGAAGAATATTGTATGTTCTTTACATACCTCCATTGCTATAATGCATAATGTAACAAGGAGTTACGAATACGAAAAGGGAGGTTTTTCAGAGATGAAAAAGAAAGTAATCAGTTTAATCCTTGCAGCTACTATGGTTGCAACAATGGCAACAGGATGTGGAAGCTCTTCTGGCGAGACGACCACAACAGATAACGCAGCATCCACGACAACCGATGCAGCAGCACCGGCTACCGAGGCTTCCGATACGGCAGCAGCAGCAACAGAAGCAGCAGGCGGTGACTATGCAGACAAGAAAGTCGGCGTATGCATTTACCAGTTCTCCGATAACTTCATGACACTGTTCCGCACAGAGCTTGAGAATTATCTGGTAGAGCAGGGCTTCTCCAAAGACAATATCACAATCGTTGACGGAGCAAACGATCAGGCAACACAGACAGGTCAGATTGATAACTTCATTTCCGAGGGCGTAGATGTTCTCATTGTTAACCCGGTAAACTCTTCATCCGCAGCTACCATCACAGATAAGGTTGTAGCAGCAGATATCCCGCTCGTATACATCAACCGTGAGCCGGATGCAGAGGAAGAGCAGAGATGGGAAGACAACGGCTGGAATGTTACATACGTTGGATGTGACGCACGTCAGTCCGGTACTTTCCAGGGCGAGATGATCGTAGACCTTGGTCTTGACACAGTAGACTTAAACGGCGATGGAAAGATCCAGTACGTTATGGTAGAGGGTGATCCGGAGAACGTTGATGCTCAGTATCGTACCGAGTATTCCGTAAAGGCTCTTACCGATGCAGGTCTTGAGGTTGAATGCCTCTCCGATCAGGTTGGTAACTGGCAGCAGGATCAGGCACAGCAGATCGTAGCAAACGCTCTTGGACAGTACGGCGATAAAGTAGAAGTTGTATTCTGTAACAACGATGCAATGGCACTTGGCGCATTACAGGCAATTCAGTCTGCAGGACGTACCGTAGGTACGGATATCTTCTTAGTAGGTGTTGATGCATTATCCGAGGCTCTTGAGGATGTTGTAGCCGGAACCATGACAGGTACCGTATTCAATGATCACTTCTCACAGTCCCACGGTGCAGCTGATGCAGCAATCAACTTCATCAATGGTGAGACCAACGAGTATTACATTGGTTGTGACTATGTAAAGGTTACAAAAGACAATGCACAGGAAATCCTTGACATGGTAAAATAATTACTGCGCAGGATGATTGATAGCAGGTAAACAGAAGGTGCGGGTGTTTTCGGGCATCCGCACCTGTCTTAAAGATATGAAATAGTTGTGTGACAGACCAGATTAGAAAAAATTAAAGAACATCGACAATAACATCGACAGTACACAGATAACAACAGAATCTGTATCAATATAGAAGGAGGAGAAACATGGCTGAGTACAAACTGGAGCTAAAGGGTATCTGCAAATCGTTCCCAGGTGTTAAAGCGCTTGACAATGTACAGCTTTCCCTTCGTCCCGGAACCGTCCATGCATTGATGGGTGAGAACGGAGCCGGCAAGTCTACCTTGATGAAATGTCTTTTCGGTATTTACAAGATGGACGCGGGAGAGGTTTATCTGGACGGGCAGAAGATTGAGGTCAATAACCCGGATGAAGCAATGAAATACGGCATCGCCATGGTACATCAGGAATTACAGCCTGTTCCGGCGAGAAGCGTGGCTGAGAACCTGTATCTGGGAAGATTCCCGACAAAGAATTACGGACCGCTCAAGGTGATTGATCACAAGAAGATGTATGCGGAGACGGAGAAGTGGCTGAAAGAGGTAAGGATGGATTTCGACCCGAAGGCACAGCTCGGCACACTTTCCATCGGTCAGATGCAGTCCGTGGAGATCGCAAAAGCGGTATCCCAGCAGGCGAAGGTCGTGATCTTTGATGAGCCGACCTCCTCTCTTTCCGATAATGAGGTAGAAGCACTCTTCCGTATCATGAATGACCTTCGTGATAAGGGTGTTGCAATGGTATACATATCCCACAAGATGGATGAGATCAAGCGTATCGCAGACGATATCACGATCATGCGGGACGGTACCTATGTAGGAACCTGGCCGGCGGCAGAGCTGACGACCGATCAGATCATCGCAAAGATGGTAGGACGTGAGCTCACAAACGTATATCCGGCGAAGGAGAATACACCGGGCGAGGTCATCATGGAGGTCAAGAACCTCTGCTCAATCCATGCAAATTCGTTCCAGAATGTCAGCTTTACGCTCCGCAAGGGCGAAATCTTAGGCTTTGGCGGACTGGTTGGAGCCCAGAGAACAGAGCTGATGGAAGGTATCTTCGGTATCCGCGGCATCGCATCCGGTGAGATCTACATGCATGGCAAGAAGTTAAAGATCAAGCATCCGATCGATGCGATGAACGCAGGAATCGGACTCATTACAGAGGACCGCCGAGGCAACGGTATCTTTGGATGTCTGTCCATCAAGGACAACGTTGGCGTCTCCATTTATAACAAGTACCTGAAAGCAGGATTCGTGCTGGATCATAAGAAGATGAACAAAGTTGTGGATGACAGCATCAAGAAGCTGTCCATCAAGACACCGAGCATGAACGAGCACATTTCAAACTTATCCGGTGGTAACCAGCAGAAGGTTATTATTTCCAGATGGCTTGCCAATGATCCGGATGTGCTGATCATGGATGAGCCGACAAGAGGTATCGATGTCGGTGCAAAGCATGAGATCTACGAGATCATGAATGAACTGGCGGCACAGGGTAAGGCAATCATCATGATTTCATCAGAAATGTCTGAGCTGCTTGGTATGGCAGACCGCATCTGTGTTATGTGTAACGGTAAGATTACTGGCGAGATCGACCAGCCGGAAGAGATGACACAGGCAATGGTTATGAACTTTGCAACGAGATTCTGATGAGATAGGAGGAGACGAAAATGACAAAGACAAATCAACAGAAAGTAAAAGATTTCTTAATCAACAACGGAGTTATCATCGTCATGTTCATCCTGGTAATCTATACCGGATTCACATCCGATAACTTCTTCACAAAGAACAACTTCATGAATATTCTGATGAATATGAGTTCACGACTCGTCATTGCACTTGGTATCGCAGGCTGTGTTATCACAGCAGGATGTGATCTTTCCGCAGGACGTATGATCGGTTTCGGTGCATGTATCTCCGGTATGCTGTTACAGCGTATGGATTATTCCGGAAAATTCTTCCCGGATATGCAGCCGCTCAACGTATTCGTCGTAGCACTGATTGCCATGCTGGTATGTGCGGCATTCGGTACGGTTACCGGATTTTTCATTGCTTACTTAAACGTTCCGCCTTTCATCGCCACACTGGCAATGATGGAGATCGTCTATGGTATCGGACTTATCGTAACCAATGCAACACCGCTCGGCGGCTATGTAGAGCAGTACACGAACGTATCTAACGGTAAGTTCCTCGGCATCAACTACCTGATCTGGATCGCAATTATTGTGGCGGCGATCACATGGTTCATTTTCAACATGACCCGTCACGGCAAGTACATGTATGCAATCGGTGGTAACCCACAGGCAGCAGAGGTTGCCGGTGTTCCGGTAAAAGCAACTCTGATCTTAATCTACATGAAAGCAGCAGCTATGTATGGTCTTGCAGGTTTCATGCT